>ENA-UEYG01000067-UEYG01000067.1-human-gut-metagenome-genome-assembly--contig:-NODE-67-length-66305-cov-5.465906_pt1 | contig 66305 bp, 57 predicted proteins | sample MGYA00242933_ERZ507934 | MGnify/ENA primary metagenome ERZ507934 (study PRJEB26167, sample SAMN06115527) | human gut metagenome | host: Homo sapiens | place: China:Zejiang | collected 2015-11-10... | reverse complement strand
GCCTGCCTTCTCGCATTTCGTGGCAAGGATTTTCAAGAAAATCCTTGCAGAGCAGTTAGCTCATTTCATTCGCTAACGGCTCTAGTGGCGTTCTTCGCCGTCTTCGGGCCACCACCAGCGGGCGCGCTGGCAGAGCAGGTCCACATCGCCGGCGGCGGCGAGGTTGAGCATCTGGCGGTACTGGCGCACGGCCTCGTAGCTGTGAGGGTTGGCCTCGAAGAGGCCGGTGAAAAGGGCGGCGTCTTCGGTAAGCATTTTGCGGGCTGCGTCGCGCCGGCGGCGGAAGGAGGGCGTAAGAAAGGGGAGCAGGTCGTCCTGCCCGGCCAGAAGGGCGAAGTAGGCCAGGTTGGTGATAAAGTTCATGCTCTGGATGCGGGCCATGGCTTCGTCGTGGGTGCGGGCGGTGGTGCGGAAGGTCTGGAAGCCCAGGGCGTGGTAGAGGCCTTCCACCAGGGCAATGGCCGTTGCCGGGGCACGGCGGCCGGGCACAATGGCCACGGGCAGGGGGCCGCTGGGGTCCGGTTTGGGGCCGAACAGAGGGTGGGTGCCCACTACGGGGCCGGGCCAGGCTTCTTCCATCTGGCGCAAGGGGCGCTCTTTAACGGAAGTGATGTCGGCCAGCACGGCGCTGGGCGGCACGTGCGGGGTAAGGAGGGCCAGGGTGGCGGGCACCACGGCCGCGGGCACGCAGAGCAGAACAAGCCCTGCGTCCGCGCAGGCCGGGGCCAGGGCGGCGGGGGTCAGGGGCTGGTCCACGCCGCGCGCGTTGAGGCCCGCGGCCGCGGCGCGGGCCAGCAGCATGGCCCCCATACGCCCGCGCGACCCCACAATAAGCAGCGGGGTGCGGCGGCAGGCGGCGGCGCAAGGGTCGGCCATGGTTTCAGGGGCCTGGGGGGCTGTGCCGGCCTGCGCCACGCCACTGTGCCGCGCCGTTGCGGCGGGCAGGGCCGCGCCGTCGGGCAGGGTTGCGGGGGCCCGGTGGTCGCGCTTCATGCCAGTTGCTCCCAGACCTTCCAGAAGTGCGGGAAGGATTTGCTGACCACGGCGGGGTCGTCCAGGCGGGCGCGGACGTGGGTTTCGGGCTCGCGCAGGTCCAGCAGGGCCAGGGACATGGCCATGCGGTGGTCGTCGTGGGCGGAAAGGGTCGCGTCTGCGGGCAGACGGGGATGGTCGGGCCGGTTGGGGCCGCGTCCGGCAAGCCCGTGCACCAGCAGGCCGTCCGAAAGCTGGTCCACGGTAACGCCGGTCTTGGCCAGCTCTGTGGCCGGGGCGCTGATGCGGTCTGATTCTTTAAGGCGCAGATGGGCCACGTTGCGGATGCGGGTGGAACCGCCGGCAAAGGCGGCCAGCACGGCCACGGTGGGCACCAGGTCCGGGCAGTGGCCCATATCCAGGTCCACGCCGTGCAGGGGAGAGGGGTAGACGGTGACGGCCTTGGCGCTCGCTTCCAGGCGGGCCCCCATCTTTTGCAGAATGTCCAGCAGGGCCCGGTCGCCCTGCAGAGAGGCGGGGTTGAGGCCTTCCACCCGCACGGGGCGGCGGCCCAGAGCGCCCGCAGCCAGCAGGTAGGACGCGCCGGACCAATCCCCTTCCACGCTGTAGTCGCCGGGCCGGTAGGGGCCGGGGCGGACAGTGACGCGCAGACAGCCCGGTTCGGCGGTTTTGAGGCCGCGCCAGCCGCCGGGGGGCAGGGTTTGCCAGTGCACGTCCGGGCAGGGGCGGGTTTCTACGGTAAAGGAGAGGCCAAAGGCTTCAAGGGCGTGCAGGGTGAGCCCCACATAAGGCCAGGACACGGCCTTTTGTCCGCAAAGGGACACGGCCAGGGGCGCGGGCCCCAGGGGGGCTGCCAGCAGCAGGCCGGAAAAGAACTGGCTGGACCGCTCCATGCCCAGTTCCACTTCGCCGCCGCAAAGGGCGGGCTGCAGGCCCGCGGCGTTGATGCGCAGGGGCGGACAGCCCGGCTGCCCGCTGCAGCGGACGTCCGCGCCCAGGAAGCGCAGGGCCTGGAGCAGCTCGTCCATGGGGCGCTGGTGCAGACGCCCGGCTCCGTGGAGGTAAAAGGCCCCGCGCCCGGCGGCCAGCACGGCCGTGAGCAGGCGACAGCTGGTGCCGGAAGCGCCCACATTGCAGTCCAGGGGCGCGGCCTCTGTGCCGCCCCGGGGCTGCCCGGCCAGGCCGGTGACCCGCCAGCAGCCTTCCCCCCCGCCCTCCGCGGGGGGCAGGGGGGTAAAGCGCGCGCCGGCGGCGGTCAGCACGGCGCGGGTGTGGTCCGTATCGTCACTGACCAGAGCGTGGCGCACGGTAGAAACGCCCTCGGCCAGGGCCGCGCCCAGCAAAAAACGGTGGGAAAGGGATTTGGACGCGGGGGCGCGTACCGTTACAGTGGGGAAGGTCTGACTCATGAGATCAGCACTCCGGTTCTGTGGCGTTGAGGTCCAGGCGGTCCAGTTGCGGGCCCGTGGGGTAGCTGCCCAAAATGCGGAAGCTGGTGCAGGCCTCGTGCAGCCTGGTCAGCAGCTCGGCGTAGCGCGGGTCTTGCAGGTCGCATTCCACATCCACAAAAAAGACGTACTTCCAGCACTGGCCGCGCAGAGGGCGGGATTCCAGCTTGCGCATGTTCACGCCGTGGCCGGCCATGAGGTCCAGCACACTGGAAAGCGCCCCGGCCTTGTCCGGGGTGGTGAAGAGCAGAGAGGTCTTGTCCGCGCCGGTATGGCCGGGCTGGGGACCGCTGAGGCGGCCGCCGTGGCGGGCGCTGCCGGGGCCGATGATGACAAAGCGCGTCCAGTTGCCGGGCTCGTTTTCAATGCGCCGGGCCAGTACGCCCAGGCCCAGCAGGTCGGCCAGCTTGCCGTGGCCTATGGCGGCGGCGTCGGGCTGCGCGGCGGCGCGCTGGGCTGCGGCGGCCGTGGATTCCACGGGCACCAGGGCCGCGCCGGGCAAGTGGGCCCGCAGCCAGACCCCGCACTGGGCCAGGGGCTGGGGGTGCGAATAGACCGTGCGCACGGCGGCCAGGGAGGGCGCATTGCTCAGCAGGCAGTGCGAAATGCGGGAAAAAAGCTCGGCCTGGATGTAGACCTCGTGCTTGAGGAACAGGTCAAAGCTCACGCCCACCGTGCCCTGGAGGGAGTTTTCCAGCGGCACCACGCCCAGTTCACACTGGCCGGAGGCCACTTCTTCAAAAACTTCGGCCAGGTCGTTGCAGGGGTGGAACTGGGCGGCGTGGCCCAGGTACTCCACGCCCGCAAAGTAAGAGAACGTGCCCTCCGGCCCCAGATAGGCCACGTTCTGCGGCCGCTGCAGGGCGCGGGAAGAGGAAAAAATCTCCCGCCAGATGGCCCGCAGGTGGTCTTCGGGCAGGGGGCCGGGGTTCTGGGCGGCCAGGCCGTCCAGCACTTCCTTTTCCCGCAGGGGCTTGAAGATGATGCCCGGCACATGGGCCTTGATGCGGCCCACCTCCAGGCTCAGGGCCGCCCGGCGGTTGCAGAGGGTCAGCAGTTGGCCGTCCACGCTGTCAATTTCTTTGCGGATGGCGGCCAGGCGGGCCTGGGGGTCTGTCGGGGCAAGGTCCGCGGCAGGGGCGGGTTGCGCGGCCTCTGCCGGGGTGGGGGCGTCGGTGGAAGCGCCGCGCCAATGGCTGGTGCTTTCGTCCATGCCTAAACCTCCTGAATGTCTTCGCGCACGCGCATGCCGAAATGGCGGCCCGCCTCGTCCAGACGGCAGAGCACCGCATCGCCGGGCTTGAGGCCCACCACGCTCACGGGCGCGCCGTCGGGCGCGGTGAGGCGGATGGTTTCGGCATTCTGCAGGAAGACCGCGCCGCTGCGGGGGCCGTCTTCGGTTTCGGCCTGGGCCTCAATAAGCAGCATGGGCCGCACCTCAATCTTGACCCGGCCCAGAGTGGCCAGGGTGGCCGCGCCCTCCGCGTCCACAATAAGCACCTCCTGCCCGGCGCGCAGTTCGCCCAGGTAGGTGGTCTTGTCGTGGGGCAGACGGGTGTAGGCGTGCACGGCCCCGGCATTGACCCGGAAGGGCCGGGCGGCCACGTATTCGTTGTGTTCCGTTTCGGCGTGCACCAGAAAGGTGAAGGCGCTGGAATTGCCCACCAGCATGCCCTGGCCCCGGTGCAGCAGGGAAAGGGTATCCGCGCAGACGCGGTGCCCCAGACCCACGGATTCCACGCGGGTGATCACCGCGGGCAGGAGGGTTTCCCGCGGCTGCGCCAGCTTGCACTGGGGCACCACCTCTTTGAGCTGCGGGGCCGGGCCGGAAAAAACAATGCCCGCCACGCCGCGTTCCAAAATTCCCGCGGCCAGGCGGGCCTCCTCCAGGGTGCCGGCTTCGGCCAGCACCGTGTCGCTTTGGGCCAGAAGGTTCTCTACGGGGATGACCTCCCAGCCGCGCGCCAGCACCACGCGCTCGCCCTGGCGCAGACGGGCCAGCACGGCTTCTTCGTCGGCCTTGGAAGTCAGGGCGGCCAGGGGGGTATCCTCGTCGGCCCAGACAGCGCCGCGGGCCAGACCCGCCACCTGTTCCACATGTTCGCGGGGGGCGATGACGCCGTCCACGCCCGACTCCAGCGCCAGGGTCACGGCGCTTTTGTCAAAGGGCACACAGCGGAAGTAAATGCGCGACATGGGCTATTCCCCCACCATGGCCAGGGCCTGGTCCACATCGGCGTCCTGGTGCACAATGGCGCGCAGGGCCTTGACCAGCGCCACCCGGTTGGGATGCTGGAACACGTTGCGCCCCACGGAAATGCCCGCGCCGCCGGCCTGAAGAGAATCGTGGACCATCTGCAGGATCTGGCGGGTGGAATCCATGCGTTCGCCGCCGGCAATGACCACGGGCACGCAGCAGGCGGCCACCACTTCGGCAAAGCTCTCCACATCACCGGTGTAGGGCACCTTGACGATATCCGCGCCCAGCTCCACGCCCACGCGGGCGCAGTGGGCCACCACGGTTTTGTCAAAGCCGTTCTGCACCTGCGGGCCGCGCGCGTACATCATGGCCAGCAGGGGCACGCCCCAGTTGTCGCAGGATTCTGCCACCCGGCCCAGATCGGCCAGCATGAGGCGTTCGTTGGGGTCGCCCAGGTTTACATGTACGGAAACGCAGTCCGCGCCGTGCTTGAGGGCTTCTTCTACCGTGCCCACCAGGGTTTTGGCGTTGGGGTAGGGGGAAAGGGCCGTGGAGGCCGAAAGGTGGATGATCAGGCCGATATCGCTGCCCGCGCTGCGGTGGCCGCAACGCACCAGGCCTTTGTGCATGAGCACGGCGTCCGCGCCGCCTGTGGCCATGTCGTTGACGGTCTCGCGCATGTCAATAAGGCCTTCCACTGCGCCCACGGTGACGCCGTGGTCCATGGGCACGATGATGGTGCGCCCGTCTTCGCGGTTAATGATGCGTTCCAGCCGGATGCGTTTGCCCAGATACATGGTGGTCTCCTTCCCTTTGCTGAGTTGCGCGCGGTGTGCCCGCGCGGGTGGGGGAAGCGGAGCCCGGCTTTTTCCGGCGGCCGTTACAAGAAAAGGGCCGCCGGCGGATTTGCCTGCGGCCCTTTTGAACTTCCCAACTTTTCTTACGGCGTCAGCGAAGCTCCCGACCACAGGCTCCCATAAAGTACGCAAAGTAATACCAGCTGAAGAAGCCGGCGGCGTAAGCGGAGGTGTGGTTGGGGGCGATACGTTGCATGACGTGAACCTTTGTAAAATTCGTAAAAGCAGAATTACGCGCGGGCCGGGGGCTTGTCAACAAAAAAATCGCGGGGCGGGCAAAAAGACGGCGGCGGGGCGCAACCCGCGAATTTTTGCGTTTTGCGCGGCGGCTGGTTCCGCCCGGAGTATCCTGCCCGGAGTATCCTGCCCGGAGTATCCTGCCTGGAGCATCCCGCCCGGATTGCCCCGCTCAGGAGGGGGCTGGCCGGGCCTGCTCCGCATGGGCCTGGCTTGTATGGGGCTGGCCCGTTGCCGCCTGCTCCGCATGAGGCTGGTCCGTGTCGGCCGGGGCCGCAGCCGTGGTTGGGGCCGCCTGCTTGGGCCGCAGTTTGCGCGTCTCCAGCCGTTTAAGGACAAAATCCGCCGTTTTGACGCCTTCGGGCACGGCGCTCAGGGGAAATTCGGCCCGGCCCAGGGTGCGGTGCCCGCCGGCCTGGCCCACATCGTAGAAGCAGGCGTCGGCCAGGCGGCCGATGTCCCGTCCGCCGTCGCCGCGAAAAATGACGATAACGGTTTTGCCCACAATGCCGCTGACGGCTATCCATTTGAGGCCGTGCACGCGGGTGAAGAAATCGGCCACGGCCACCAGCAGGTCCGCGCTGTTGACCTCGTTGAGGCAGGTGTGCGCGCCCGCGCCCCGGCAGTCTGTAAGGGAACGGAACGCGCGGGAAAACAGGGGCAGCCACTGGCGCAGGTATTCGCTGCGCACAATGCGGCGCAGCACGTTGTTGTCCGCATGGCGTGAAAGCCACTGGTAGGCGCGGAAGTCGTCCTCGCCGCCAGAGCGTTCAAAGGCCGCCGTGTCCGTACGGATGCCGTAGAGCAGGGCCGTGGCCAGGCGCGGGCCGGGCCGCACGCGCAGGCCCTGCAGGTAGCGGGTCATCATGGTGCTGGTGGCCCCCACGCCGGGGCGGATGTCCACAAAAGCCTCCGGCGTTGTTGCGTTGTCGTCCGGCGTGCCGGGCAAGGGGTGGTGGTCGATGATGCAATCAAACTGCAGGCCCTGAAAGGCCTTGTGGTGGTGGGGCTGCGAATCCACCATGGCAAAGCGCGTGTACTGGCAGGCCTTGTCCGGCTGCCAGGGCTTTGCCGGGATGTTCAGATAGCGGATCATGGCCAGATTGTCCGGCCGGGTTACCTCGTTGACGCGCGCAATATCCACGCTGTGCACGTGGTGAACCAGAATGCGCTTGAGCGCCAGCGCCGAGGCCAGAGCGTCCGGATCGGCATTGATGAGGATGCACCAGTGGTCGTCCTTGTTCAGGCTTTGCCGCCACTGCTTCATGTGGGCGACAAGTTCGGCATTGCCTGCCATGACATGTCCTTGTAGGGATTCCTGGTTCCGGCCCTCCCGTGTGGGCGGACCTTGTGTGGGGCCTTGGCCGGATTTTTTTGGGGGGGGCTCAGGCCCCGCCGCGCAGCGTCGCTGCTCCTTTTTGCGCCAGCACGGCCAGAACAGGTAGCGAAGCGGCCAGCCCGTTCCACTGAAAAATTTCCACCAGGTGCGTGGCTGCGGTCGGCACACGGGCCATGACGGCAGCGGCCGTGCGGGCTTCCTCCGGTGTGAAGTCTGTAAGCGGTCGGTGCCGGTCGCCGCCGGCCGGGGCGCTCCAGTGGAGCAGCGCCGCGGTCTCCGGCAGGGCGGAACGCAGCAGACGGAACTGAGCATAGCCCAGGAGGTGGCCTACGTCCAGGCAAAGACGCAGGCCGTGGTCCTCCAGAAATCCCCTCCCCAGCGTGGCCGGGTCGCAGATGTCGATATTTTCCACCAGCAGGGGCGGGCCGCCCTCGGCCTGCCACAGGGCGGCAAAGTCCGCCAGCAGCCGACGCTGGCGGGCCGGCGCGCCGTCCGGCGGGTGCAGTACGGCCAGGCGCGGCCGCAAAAAGGCGGCCTTGGCGGCCACGGCGCAGGCCAGGGCCACGCAGGCGGCCGCCGGGTGCGCGCCCGCAGCGCGCGCGGGCCAGGGCAGATCTACGGGCAGATGCACATGCCAGCGCAAGGGCAGGTCGGCCAGATCCGGGGGCAGATCTTCCGGCCCGTAAGCCAGGCAGGCGCGGGCTTCAAAAAAACACAGGGCCACCTCGTCCACCTTGTGGGCCAAAAAGCGGGCGTTGGCCGCCACCGTGCCGGGCAGCACAAAGGATGGCGCCGCCAGGCGGCCTGCCAGAGGGTGCGCGGCAAGGGGGCCTTGCAGCCCGCCGGCCTCCCCGACCGTGGGCCTGCCCCCGGCAAAGCTCATGGCTGCGCCTCCGGCCCCGGCGCGCGCAGCGGGGGAGGCGGCAACTGCCGCATGGCCGCCAGCCAGCCGCCTACGGCGCGGGTGCAGGCGGAGCTTTCCATATCGTCCAGGGGCGCGGGGCGTGCCGGGTCAGGGCGCAGGGCTGTGCAGATGCGCAGGGCCAGAGCGCCCCAGGGGGCTTGGTCTGTCGGCGCGTCCGGGTCTGCGGGGAGCGCCGTCGGCGTGTGGTGGCAAAGGTCCGCATCCAGAAAGTCGTTGCAGAAGACGGCGCGCTCTGCGGCGTCTACGGGCAGGCGCAGAAAGCGGGAAAGGCGTTCCAGAGCCGCCTGGGGATCGCGCAGTAAGGATTCGTAGTCCACCAGCATCCGGGGCAGCCCCGCACTGCCCGTGATGGCCCCCAGGGTATGGGCCACCCAGAGCGCATGGCTCTGCTCCGCGTCCAGATTGTCGCGGCGGGCCAGAGAAGCGGCTACGCTCTCTGGGTGGCGCAGGCAGATCAGGCAGTGCGGCCGTAAGGCCGCTGCCGCCAGCACCGGCCGCCAGAAGGGCATAAGCAGGCTCAGCCGCGGGTCCTTAAGGCCGTGGGGCGCGCCGCCCGCACATTTGTCGCGCAGCAGGGCCAGAGCTGCCGCCCCGGCCTCGCCGCCCGCCAGCCGGCGTTGCTCCACGGCAGGAGGCGGCGGCCAGTGGCTCCAGTTCTGGCCCAGCTGCCGCAGCAACTGCCTGTTGCAGGCGTAGATATCCTCATCTTCAAAAAAACCTTTGGGATTGCAGGACAGGGGGGGCAAAAGCCGCGCGCCCAGATCCACACCCAGCACGCGCAGGGCGCGCGCCCAGGCGCTTGTACCGCTGCGGTGCATGCCCAGCACCAGAATCAGCCGCGCCGTTTCCGGCATGGGAGCCCCCTTGTGCGATGGGTGTGGAGAAAAAAGGCCGGATCCGGTGTTCAAAGCGCCAGCACCACCACCAGAAAACCGCTCTGCATGAGGACCGCCAGCCCTAAGGCCAGCCAGCGCATGCCGCCGGAAAGGGCGCGCGGCGTGCGCTCGGCGCAGAGCGCCAGAATGCCCTGCACGGTCCGCTGCAGGGGCCAAAGCAATACCAGCAGGGCCCAGAACAGCCCCGCCCAGGTAAACCAGCGGATTTCGCGGATATTCCAAAAACGCGCCAGTGTTTCGTAAATGTCCAGTCCCCCGTTGCTGAAGGCGTTGGCGATGCCTTCCACCCGGTCCAGAGCCGTCCCTTCGTTGAAAATAAGCCCCATGCCCAGAAACAGGGCCAGCAGGGCCAGAAACAGCAAAAGGAACAGCCAGAAGGTCTCGAGCTGCCATTGGGCGTGGGCCGCGCCCAGCGCTTCGTCCCCCCGGATGCGGGCCATGCGCCGCAAGAGCAGGGCCAGCACCAGCACGGGCAGTGGCGTCAAGGTCAGACGCGGCAGCCAGAGCGCGAACGAACCGCTCGCCAGCAGCAGGTAGTTCAGCCAGAATAACCACGGCGTGGAAAGGGCAGCGGCGGGCATGGACGCTCCTAGGTATGAAATGCGATATATTATATATGTAAAATTAATTTACGTCCAGACGTGAAAAAACATTTTGACGCGTACCGCGCGAGGCTGCAAAAAAGCAAGCAAAGCGGCGCCGCCTCCTCAGGGATGCGGCGCCGCAAAAAATGGAGACAAAAACCAAGGCTACTTGATGGCGTCTTTCAGCCCTTTGCCGGGCGTAAATTTGGCGACCTTGCTGGCGGGGATGGTGATCTCCTTGCCGGTGCGGGGGTTGCGGCCCTTGCGGGCGGCGCGCTCCACAACCTTAAAGCTGCCGAAGCCGGTAAAGGTCACGGACTCGCCGGCGGCCAGAGCTTCGCGCAGGGCGGTAACCACAGCGTCCAGAGCTTCCTCGGCCTTGGCTTTAGTGGGCAGACCGGCCTTGGCATGGATTTTTTCAACAAGCTCAGCTTTTGTCATGATGCTTCTCCAAACGGATTTTGGTTTCCTGTGTTGCCGGTCCGGCAAGGGCTGGACCGAGCCCCGGGGCTGACAACGCCAGACGCCATAGAGCGCTCAACCTGTGCCGGTCCGGCAAGGATACGCCCCGGGGAAAAAGACCTCTGGCCGCGTCAATCGCGGTCGGACTGTCCCTTCCTTACGTGAGCCCCCCCCTCCTGTCAACGAAAAAGCGCAGAATCCCGCGCCCACTCTGGCTTTTGCGCCCTGGAGGGCCCAGAGACGCACGGGGACGGCAAAGGGATTTTTTTATATTATTCTATTATTCAAGCATGTTAAAAGATTGATAGCTACAAGTCTACCAAGGCCACTTCCGCCGGGTCCAGAGGCCGCCCCAGAAAGAGGCTGCCCGTGCGGGCAAAGCGGGCCGTGTTGTCCGTAGTCAGGAAGCGGCAGCGGCCGCCCTCGGCGGAGATTTCGTCGGGCCGCAGCAGGTCTTGGCGCTCCAGGGCAGCGGCCACCCAGGCCGCTGTGGTGGCCGCGGAATCCACAATGCGCACCTGCGGCCCCACCACCGGCCGCAAGGCCCCCAGCAGCAGCGGAAAATGCGTGCAGCCCAGCAGCAGCGTATCCGGCGCAAGGTCTGCGCTTGTGGCGGCCGGCAAAGCGGCTGGCGCGGCGGTTGGCGCGGGGAAGAGGTCGCTCAGGTAGCGGCGGGCCACGCCTTCCACCACGGGGCCCTCCATCCAGCCTTCTTCGGCCAGAGGCACAAAGAGGGTGCAGGCCCGACCCGTGACCACGGCCTGGGGCCGCAGCCGGGCGATGGCCCGCTGGTAGGCCCCTCCGGCAATGGTGGCTTCGGTGGCGATGACCACGATGTGCCCGTTATGGCTGGCCTGGACGGCGGCTTCCGCGCCGGGCTCCACTACGCCCAGCACGGGCAGGGGGGCGAGGGCCTCGCGCAGGGTGGGCAGGGCCGTGGCCGTGGCCGTGTTGCAGGCCACCACCAGCATTTTTACGCCCATGTCCACCAGGGTGCGGGCGGCCTTGAGGGTGTAGCGGATGATGGTGTCGCGGCCCTTGGTGCCGTACGGCAGGCGGGCCGTATCACCGAGGTAGACAAGATCCTCATGGGGCAGGCGGGCATTAAGGGCTTTGAGCACGGTAAGGCCCCCCATGCCGGAATCAAACAGCCCCACGGGCAGGGCGGCGGTATGGCGCATGGCGTATCCTTTAAAATCTTTCACCTTTGAGAACAAACCTGCTCAAAGATTTTACCCCGTTCACTTCGGCGTTTATCAGCACAACGACATTGCGCGCACGCCTGCGTGGCGGGCGGCCGCTCAAGCAGTCGCCAGAGCAATTGCAACGTGAAACTGCCCTGACCGCGTGCAGGCTGCCCTGCGGCGGCGCGCGGCGCTACACACCTTGGCCCAAATAGCGCAGGGCTGTAAAGAGCAAAACCGCAGCCAGCAGCGCCTTGAGCGCAAAGGCGGGCACATGCTTCTGACAGCGCGCGCCCAGGTAGACGCCGCAAAGTCCGCCCAGCCCCACCAGCAGGCCCATGCGCCAGTCCGGGGCCACGGTCAGGTGGGGGTAAAAGGGGGCGAGCAGGGTGTAAAAGCCCACGCCGGCCAGCGAGGTCAGCCAGGTGGCCAACAGCGTGGCCCCGGCCACTACGTGCACGGGCAGGCCGAAACAGGCCACCAGGAAGGGCGCCATAATGGCCCCGCCGCCGATGCCGTAGGCCCCGCCCACCAGCCCCACCGCCAGGCTCAACAGGGCCAGCTTGCGAGTGGATACGCTGTAATGCGCGTCCTGAAACGTGAACTCCAGCACACGGCTGTTCCAGGCAAGCACGCGGCAGGAGGAAAGATTCTGCCCTGCGGGCCGGGGCGCTGGCCTGCGCCCCCGTTCCCGCCACAACAGACGGGCCATGCGCAGGCCCATATACAGCAGGAGCAGCCCGGCAAACAACTGGAAGCTGGCCGGATCCGGCAGGAGGGTAATGCGGATGAAAGCCCCCAGAAAAACCCCCGGCAGGGTGCCCAGAGCCACGGTAAAGGCCAGGGGCCAGAGCATGCGCCCCTCGCGCCAGTAGCGCCAGACGCCTGAAGGACAGGCCAGGACGTTGAAGAACTGGTTGGTGGAGCTGACGCTGGGGTTCACATAGCCGAGCACGCTCATCTGAAAAGGCAGCAGCAGAAAGGCCCCGGAAATGCCCCCCATGGAGGTGACGAAAGAAATGCCCAGCGCGGCGGCAAAGGGGATGAAGGGATGGCATTCAATGCCGGCTGTGGGAAAATACATGGCGCGCCCTCTCAGGTATTGTCAGAATAACAAGAAAATTATTGTAATAAAAACAACAAAATATTTATTCTGTTCTTCACGGTTTTTATAATAAGCGTGATTAATGCTCTTGTCACCCCAGGCCCCTTGGCGCGTCGCCCGCAGGAGGCTGATCCGCCTTCGCAACCGCCCGGCGTCGTTGGCGTTTTGTGGACTGAAAATTTTGCGATCGTTGCCGCATCCACCTTGTCCGGGCTGGGCCGACGCATTTTTGCGGCGGCCGGGCGGCAGGGGCGGCGTGCTGTGGCCCGCGTTGCCTGCCGGGACGGAAAAAGCTATAGTGCCTCTCCGCAACAGAGGTATTTGACCGGCGCTTTCCCCCCGTTTGCGCCGTCCATACAAGAGAGGACGCACATGTTGGCCATTCTGGACTACAAGGCGGGCAATCAGACGAGCGTGCGCCGGGCCCTGGAGCATCTGGGCATTCCCTGCGCCATCACGGCGGATCCCGCGGCGCTGGACGCGGCCCAGGGGATAATCTTTCCCGGCGTGGGGGCCGCGGGCCAAGCCATGGGCGCGCTGCGCGCAAGCGGCCTGGATCAGGTGCTGCGCCGCGCCGTGGAGCGGGGCCGGCCCCTGCTGGGCATCTGCCTGGGCTGTCAGATTCTGCTGGAGCGCAGCGAAGAGAACGACACCCCCACCCTGGGGCTTGTGCCCGGCGTCTGTCGCCGGTTTGCGGACGGCATGCGCCAGGAGGACGGCACGCCGGCTCCGGTGCCGCACATGGGCTGGAACGATATCAATCTTCAGGCCCCCTGTCCGTTGCTCACGGGCGTGGACCCCGGCGCGGAATTTTATTTTGTGCACAGCTATTATGTGGAGCCGGCTCCGGACCTGGTGCTGGCCACCAGCGTGTACGGGCGGGAGTTCTGCTCACTGTACGGGCGGGACGGGCTTTGGGCCGTGCAGTTCCATCCGGAAAAAAGCGGTCGCCCCGGTCTGACCCTGCTGCGCAACTTTTATCGCTACTGCGAGGCCCGCCATGCTGCGTAAGCGTGTCATTCCCTGTCTGGACGTGCGCAACGGCAGGCTCACCAAGGGCATCCGTTTTGCGGGCAACGAGGACATCGGCGACCCGGTGGAAAGCGCCCGCCGCTACTATGAAGAAGGCGCGGACGAAATCGTGTTTTACGACATCACGGCCTCGGCCGAAGCCAGGGGCATCTTTCTGGACGTGGTGGAGCGCGTGGCCGCGCAGATTTTCATCCCCTTTTCCGTGGGCGGCGGCATCGCCAGCGTGGCAGACATGCGCGCCGTGCTTCTGGCCGGGGCCGAAAAGGTTTCGATCAACTCGGCGGCGGTCAAAAATCCGCAGCTTATCCAAGAGGGCGCGGCGGCTTTTGGTTCCCAGGCTGTGGTGGTGGGCATGGACGTGCTGGCCGTGCCCGTAAGCCCGGAGATCCCTTCGGGCTACGAAATCGTCATCCACGGCGGGCGCAAACGCATGGGCCTGGACGCCGTGGCCTGGGCCCGGCGCTGCCAGGAGCTGGGCGCGGGCGAACTTTGCATCAACTCCATTGACGCGGACGGCACCAGGGACGGCTACGAACTGCGCCTCACCCGCGCCATTGCGGACGCCGTGAGCCTTCCGGTCATCGCTTCGGGCGGGGCGGGCGAACCCCGGCACATGCTGGAGGCCGTCACCACCGGTGGGGCTTCGGCCGCGCTCATTGCCTCCATTGTGCACTACGGGCAGTACAGCATCCGCCAGTGCAAGGAATATATGGCCGCCCACGGCGCGTCCGTGCGGCTCACCTGGTGACGGGCTGGACTTTGCCGCCGAAAGTGTTTATACATACCCACTTAAATTACGGGGTTGTTTCCCCTGGAGGAAGTTATGGCTCATAAAAAAGTGGAACGCAAAAAGGAACTGGACCGCCGCCGTCACCGTCGCGAAGAGCGACTGAAGCAGCGCGTGCGCGAAGCCAAGGCCGCCAAAGCCTGACCCCTTGCACGCCAACGCCCCGTTGGCCGCATAGGCAATAGTGCGGCGTGGGGCGGGGCTTTTGTGTTACAGGGCTTTCCGCTTGCCCGAAGTGCGTTCGCGCGCCTTTGGGAAAGTGAAACGTTTTCGGCGGCGGGCGTGCGGGCTCCTCTTGCGGGGCTGCCGCGCAAACGCCCTGTTCCGCCCCTTTTATCCACAGCGTTCCTCCCGGCTGACGGCGGAACGTGCCCCGGGGCACTGCGGTTTCGTAGTGCCCCGGTAACAACTCTCATGGAGAACGGCGCGTGCGGTCCGGCCGCGCCGCCGTTACACTGTGCTATGCCTATCTACGAATATCAGTGTCCCAAGTGTCAGCACCGTTTTGAAGAATGGGTCAAACTGGCGGACGCCCACGGGCAGGAGCCCTGCCCCAAGTGCGGCACGCCCGCGCCGCGCATCATGTCGCACACGTCCTTTGTGCTTAAAGGCGGCGGCTGGTATGTGAGCGACTACGGCTACCGTAAAGGCATCAAGGAAGACGGGTCTTCCGCCACGGCCGCCGCGTCCGATTCCGGTTCGGGCGCCTCCGGCGGCAGCGCCGGTTCCGCCCCCGCCGCTTCCGGATCTGCCGCGCCCGCCAAAGCGGCGGACGCCCCTGCGGCGGCCCCGGCGGCCCCCGCTGCGTCCACCACGTCCAAGCCCGCTCCCGCGGCCTCATGAGGCAAGCATGATCGATCGTTATACCCGGCCGGCAATGGGCCGCATCTGGACCCTGGAAAACCGCTACCGGGCCTGGCTCGACGTGGAGCTGGCCGTGTGCGAGGCCTGGGGCGAACTGGGCCGCGTGCCCGCCGACGCCCTGGCGCACATCAAGGCCACGGCGGCCATCGATGTGGACCGCATTCTGGCCATTGAAGAGGTGACCAGGCACGACGTCATCGCCTTTTTGACTTCGCTGGAAGAAAAAGTGGGGCCCGAGGCGCGCTACATCCACCTGGGCTGCACATCTTCGGACATTGTGGACACGGCCAACGCCTTGCTGCTGGTCCAGGCCGGAACGCTGATCCTCAAGGATCTTGACGCGCTGCTGGTCACTTTGGCGGATCTGGCCCAAAGTCATAAAGGCGTGCTCTGCATGGGCCGCACCCACGGCATCCACGCAGAACCCACCAGCTTCGGCCTCAAAATCCTGGGCTTTTATGCGGAGTTCGTGCGCCACCGGGAGCGCGTCCGGGCCGGGCTGGAAAGCGTGCGCGTGGGCAAGATTTCCGGCGCAGTGGGCACCTACGCCTTTCTTTCGCCCGACCTGGAGGCCCGCGCCTTGGCCCGGCTGCACCTGGAGGTGGACCCGCATTCCACCCAGATTGTGCAGCGCGACCGCTACGCCCACTTCTTTACCTCTCTGGCCATTCTGGCCGGCGGGGTGGAGCGGCTCTGCGTGGAGCTGCGCCATCTGCAGCGCACCGAAGTGCTGGAAGTGGAAGAGGGCTTTGCCAAGGGGCAGAAAGGCTCTTCGGCCATGCCGCACAAAAAGAACCCCATCTCGGCTGAGAACATGTGCGGTCTGGCCCGGCTGCTGCGTTCCAACGCGCTGGCTTCACTGGAAAATCAGGCCCTCTGGCACGAGCGGGACATCAGCCACTCTTCGGTGGAGCGGGTCATCATGCCCGATTCCACCATCCTGGCGGACTATGTGCTGGCCCGGTTGGATCGGCTGTTGCGGGGCCTGGTGGTCAAGCCCGAACGCATGCGCGAAAATATGGAACGCTCCTACGGGCTCTATTTTTCGCAGCGGGTGCTCACGGCCCTCATCGCCACGGGCCTGCCCCGGCAGCAGGCCTACGAGGCCGTGCAGCGTCTGGCCATGCAGAGCTGGGAAAGCCGCACCCCCTTCCCCGACCTGGTGCGCGCGGACGCGGCCATGAGCGGGCGCCTGGGCGCGGAGGCGCTTAAAGACCTGTTCGACCCGGCCTACTACCTGCGCTATGAAGACGCCATTTTTGCGCGCGTGCTCGCCGCGCCGGTAAAGGAGAAACGCTAGTGGACGCGCCTACGCTGGACCTCAAGCGCCGTCTGGCGCGGCTGCTGGTGGAAAAATCCTACCGGGAAGGTGATTTTTTGCTGGCCTCCGGCCGCCGAAGCGATTACTATTTTGACTGCCGCGTCACTGCACTGCACGCCGAGGGCTCCTGGCTTATCGGCAGTCTGTTTAACGACCTGCTCAAGGACGTTGACCTTCGCGGCGTCGGGGGCATGACCCTGGGCGCGGACCCGCTGGTTTCCGCCACCACGGTCATTTCGCACCAGCAGGGCAGGCCGCTGCACGGTCTGCTGGTGCGCAAAGAGGCCAAAGGGCACGGCACCGGCCAGTTTGTGGAAGGTTTGGGCAACTTTCGTCCGGGCGACCGGGTGGCGTTGCTGGAGGATGTGGTCACCACGGGCGGTTCGCTGCTCAAAGCCTGCGAGAGAATTCGGGACGCGGGCCTGTCCATTGCGGCGGTCTGCGCCATTCTGGACAGGGAAGAAGGTGGCCGGGAAAAGCTCCGTGAGGCGGGGTATGACCTGCTTGCGCTCTTTACCCGTGCGGAACTGGTGGCCCTTGCGCGTTGAGGGGGCCGGTTGCCGTCTGTGGGGGGTGGCGTTGGCGCTGCTGTTTTGCGGCGCAATGACGCTGGCCCGTCCGGCTTTGGCCGACAACTGGCAGGCCACCCTCTACAACGAGGGCCTGCCCACGCATCTGGTAGCCGTGGACAAGGCTCGCCAGACCTTTCTTTTTTTTGAGAAAAAAAGCCCCCTTAAACTCAAGTACACGTTCCCCTGCACTACGGGTCAGCTTCCGGGCGACAAGCAGGTTCTCAATGACCTGCGCACCCCGGAAGGCGTCTATTTTGTGGAATACAAAATAGCCAGCGGTCTGGATTTTAAGGAATACGGCGGCATAGCTTATACGCTCAACTACCCCAATCCTGTGGACAAGCTGCGCGGCAAGACCGGCCACGGCATTTGGATCCACAGTAAGGGTTTCGGCATTGAACCCCTTTCTACCAGGGGTTGTGTGGCCATCGGCCTGGACGAAATCGGCGAGGTGGGCCCGCAGCTCACCCCAGGCACGGCTGTTGTCCTGGCCGAAAGGCTGGACGAAAAAAGCGTGCCCCGGGTTGACGACGGCACCGCCCGCCAGTTGCGCCGCCTCATGCAGGCCTGGAGCAGCGCCTGGGCCGCGCGTTCCCGTAAGTTTTTCGATTTTTATGATGCCGAGGCCTATTCCAGGGCCATGCCCGAAAGTTTCGTCGCCTTCCGGCAGAACAAGGAACGGCTGTTCAATATTCTGCGCTTCATCAAGATTTACAACCGTAAAATCCATGTGCTGGAAGGTCCGGGCTACTGGGTGACATGGTCGGAACAGTTGTATACGGCTTCCAACCTTTCCACCGAGGGTATCCGCCGCCTGTACTGGCAGCGCGGCAAGGACGACAAATTCCGCATTGTGGGTATGGAATGGACCCCGCGCGACCTGGGCATGCGGGCCGATTTTCAGAAGGGCCGCCTGGTGGCCGAAGCGCCGCTGCAGGTGGTCAGCGATGCCGGCTCCGAAGCGCCCCGGCCGCCGCGCCTGGATATGCCTGAAAGCGCGCCGGAGGAGGCTGTCGCGGCGGCATCTCCTGCGGCGGTTGCGTCCCCGGCTGCGTCCGATGTGGAAAAAGCCCCGGTTCTGCAGTCCGTTGACCAGTCTGTTGCGGCTTCGGCCCCAAAGCCGACCGACACCGCGGCCGACAATGCGGGCAAGTCTTCCGGTGAAAAAGCCGCCGCACGCACGCTGCTGGCCTTGAGCGAGCCCCTGGTGCCCCTGCGCCAGACCGTGCCGCCGCCGGCTGAAGTCAACTGGGGCGCGCGTCCGGGTATGGCGGCCGGCAAAGCGGCCCAGCCCGCGCTGCCGCCGCAGGAGGCGCCACAAGCTGTACAGCCGTCCGCGTCGCAATCCGCGCCCGGCGCGGCCGTTGTTCCCACAGGGGCGGCTGCGCCCAGCGTGCCGACATCCCCCGCTGCTCCAGCCATGCAGCCGCAGGCCGCTCCGGCTGCGCCCGCCCAGCCGCAGGCCGCGCAAACCCAGTCCGTGCAGCTGCCGACCCTGGAGCTTTCGGCGGGCACCAGGCAGGCCTTGGCCGCGGCGGTGGCCGACTGGAACACGGCTTTTGCCGCCCGTGCGGCCCGCATTGCCGATTTTTACGACCAGGCTCGCTACAACCGTGAGCCGGGCGCGCCGCGCGGGCATTCCTTGCGCACCACCCTGCGCGAGTTGGAGCGCCGTTTTGCTGCGCCCTGGCTGACGGTCATCAACCGCAAGCCCGACATGGAAATCAAGGGCGGTCTGGCCGTGACCAGCTGGGAGCAGCTGGTGGCGGCCCCCGAAGGTTTTGCCGAAGGCGTGCGCACCCTCTGGTGGCGCAGGGGCGAGGACGGAGGCTTCCGCATTGTGGCGGCCCAGTTCCGCCCCGGGCCCACAGGCCTGGCCGCCGATTATCTGGATCGGGTCAGCGATCAGGCCAGCGCCGCCCTTGAAACCTGGCGCAAGGCCTGGGAGGCCGCGCAGCTGGACGCTTACATGGACGCCTACACCAGTGACGCCGTGCAGCAGGGCCGCCGCGGGGCCGCCAACATCCGGCGGCAGAAGGAGCAGCTCTGGGCGCGGGTCAAGCCCACGCTGGTGCGCATTTCCGGCTTGCGCCTGGTGGTGGACCGCGCGGGCCTGCGGGCGGACATGACCCAGGTCTATGCGGACAGCGCGGGCCACAGCGACCGGGGCACCAAGACCCTCCAACTGCGTTTCGACGGCAAGCGCTGGCGCATCGCCCGTGAGGACTGGGCAGCGCTGCCGCCCGCGCCCCAACCCTGACGCCGGTTGCGGCGTGGAGCCGACCTTGGGCTATAAGACCAACCTCTGCATCATGTTCATGCCCGACGCGGGTCCGCGCCGCAGCTATCGGGTGCGGCAGGGCAGCTTCCGTCTGCTGCTTCTGCTCTGCGCCAGTCTGCCTGTGTTCTGCGCACTGCTGGGCTGGCAGTGCTGGCGGCTGTGGCAGCAGAATCTACAGCTGCGCGAAAATGTGCTCCGTTTTGAAAGCGATTACCAGGCCGCCCAGGCCACGGCCGAGCGCCTGGAAAATCTGGAGGCCCTGCTGCGGGAAGAAAATCTGTCCGGCAGGGAGCTGGTGCTGCGCCGCCTCAACGCCGTAGACGAAGAGGAGGCCCCTCCTGCAGAGTCCGCGTCCGCCGATGGGCCGGGCCATGAGGCCTTCCCGGCCGTGGATACGGGGTATGTGGCGGTGAGCAACGTGCAGGTCCGCGCTTTGCGCGGGGGCAGGCTGCGCATTGCCCTGGACCTGCGCAATACGGACAGTCAGAAGATTGCCGTCGGCACGGTCAGCGCCGTGCTGCTCACGGCCGACGGCAAACGCCGTACCCTGGATGCGAACCCGGACAGCGCGGCCAGCTTTCGCATCAACCGTTTTAAGCGCGCGGTCATGATGGTGGACGCGGGGCGCAGCCGTATGACCAACGCCCAGGTTTTCCTGGAAGTACATTCTCAGGATGGGGCGGTGGTCTTCCGTAATATTTTTCCTGTGGAGCGTTAGGGCATTGCAATTTTGCAATGCCCTGGCGGTTGCGTAAGCAGACGCCCGCCGTGGAGGCGCAAGCGTAGCTGCAGCCGTTGCGGCGCAGGAGCTTGGCCCGTTACGGCGGGCAAAGACGGCAGCGCTATGCAGTTGCGCACGTAAGCGCCGGAACGCGCGTGCCGTAACCTTTCGCGTATGCATTCTCAAAGGTAATCTGCTCTGGCACGCGCGTATCTTCCTAGGGCGTCCGCAAAGGGCCGCCTTTCCCCACACGGGCCGACGCGCTGCCGTCGGCATCCCCAAAAATCCACTTCCTTTGAAGGAACAGCAATGAACAAGCACGGTTTCACACTGTTTACGGAAAAAGATCTGCACGAGGTCGGCGGCACGGCGCGGCTCTGGCGGCACGAAGTCACGGGCACGGCGCTGCTTTCCGTCTGCAATACGGACGAGAATAAGTGTTTTGGGGTCAGCTTTCGCACGCCCCCGGCGGATTCCACAGGTGTGGCCCACATCCTGGAGCATTCTGTGCTCTGCGGTTCGGCCAAGTATCCGGTGAAGGAACCCTTTGTGGAACTGCTCAAGGGCTCTCTGCAGACCTTTCTTAATGCCTTCACCTTTCCGGACAAGACCTGCTATCCCGTAGCCAGCTGCAATCTGCGCGATTTTTACAACCTGGTGGATGTCTACATCGACGCCGTGTTCCATCCGCGCATCAGCGAAGACATCTTCAAACAGGAGGGCTGGCATGTGGAGGCCCCTGCGTCCGACGGTCCCTGGGCCTACAAGGGCGTGGTCTATAATGAGATGAAGGGCGTTTATTCTTCGCCCGATTCCATCCTGGCCGAGCAGAGCCAGCAGGCCCTGTTCCCGAACACCCTGTACAGCCTGGATTCCGGCGGCAATCCTGAGCACATCCCGGACCTGACCTATACGGCCTTTCACGATTTTCACAGCCGTTACTACCACCCCAGCAATGCCCGCTTTTTCTTCTGGGGCGACGACCCGGAGGAGGAGCGTCTGCGCCTGCTGGACGAAGCCCTGCAGGGTTACGCGGCCCGGCCCGTGGATTCCGTCGTGCCCCTGCAGCCCCGGCTCACCACGCCCCGGCGGCTGGAACTGCCCTATGCCGCAGCGGCGGGCGAAACCCGCGCCCTGTTTACGGTCAACTGGCTGCTGGGCGAACGCGGCGACGTGCACCAGGCTCTGCTTATGGAAATGCTGGAGCACGTTCTGGAAGGTCTGCCCGGTTCGCCCCTGCGCAAGGCGCTGATCGCCTCCGGTCTGGGCGAGGACACCACTGGCTGCGGTCTGGAAACGGACCTGCGCCAGATGTACTACTCCACAGGCCTCAAGGGCGTGGCCCCGGCCGACGTAGCCCAGGCCGAGGCCCTTATTTTTGATACGTTGGCGGACCTGACACGCACGGGCATTCCCGCCGCCGCTGTGGAGGCTGCCGTCAACAGCGTGGAATTTGCCTACCGCGAGAACAATTCCGGGCGCTTTCCCCGCGGACTGAGCGCCATGATTCAGGCCCTCTCCACCTGGCTTTACGACGGCGATCCCTTGGCCCCCTTGGCCTGGGAGGCGCCGCTCACCGCCATTAAGGACCGTCTGGCCGCCGGTGAAAAGCTGTTTGAAGCGGCCATTGCCGACAACTTCCTGAATAACGCCCACCGCGCCACGGTGGTGCTGCTGCCCGACGCCGGACTGGGCGCGCGGCGGGAGGCGGACGAGGCCGCCCGTGTGGCCGCCGTGCAGGCCGCTGCCGGACCGGAGGAACGCGCCGCCCTGGTGGCGGAAACCCGTCGTCTGCAGGAAGCCCAGACCGCGCCCGACAGCCCGGAGGCCCTGGCCAGCATCCCGGCCCTGGGCCTGGACGATCTGCCGCGAGAAAACGCCGTTATCCCCCGCGCTGTAGCCCAATGGCCGGAAACGGCCCTCAGCCATGAGCTGCCCACCAGGGGCATTGCCTACGTCACCCTGTTGTTGCCGCTGGAAAACGTGCCCGACCGCCTGGCCCCCCTGCTGCCCCTGTTTGCCCGCAGTCTCACGGAAACAGGCACGGCCCGGCGGGACTATACGGAACTGGGCGCGCTCATGGCCGCCAAAACCGGCGGCCTGGGGGCCGACCCCTTGCTGGGGGTGGTGCGCGGCAGCCGCAAGACCGTGAGCTGCCTCAGCCTGTCGGGCAAGACGGTGTATGATAAGCTGCCGGATCTCTTTGAACTTGTGGCCGAAGTTTTGTTGGAGCCCCAGACCGATGCGGCTGTGTTGGGCGAGCGCCTGCGCCAGATGCTGCTGGAGGCCAGGGCGCGGCTGGAACACGGCCTGCAGGCAGCGGGGCACGCCGCTGTGAGCGCCCGGCTGCGGGCGCGGTACACGGGCGCGGGGGCCCTGGCCGAACGCACCACGGGCCTGAGCTATCTGGAAAGCGTGCGCGGCTATCTGCGGCGTCTGGAGGCCGAGCCGCAAGCCCTGCTGGACGATCTGGAAGAGCTGCGCCGTCGCATTGTGGCCCGGCCCGGCGCTGTGTTTGACTGCACGGCCGAGGCCGAGGGCCTGGCCCTGGCCGAAACCCACGCCCGGCAGCTGCTGCGGGCCCTGCCGCCCGTGCGGGCCGGCGGGCGGGGCGATTTGGGCGCGGCCCCCCTGGATCTGCCTGCTGGTGAAGCCTTTGTGGCCCCCGCCCAGATCAACTATGTGGGCAAGGCCGCCAACCTCTATGATTTGGGCTACACCTATCACGGTTCGGCCAGCGCCATCCTGCGCTATCTGCGCATGGGCTATCTGTGGGAGCAGGTGCGCGTGCGCGGCGGGGCCTACGGGGCCTTTTGCGGTCTGGACCGCCTGGGCGGCACCCTGGTCTGCTCTTCCTACCGCGATCCCAATGTGGACGACACCCTGAGCGCCTTTGACGGCATGGCGGATTTTCTGCGCTCCTTTACCCCAGATGCGGCCCAGCTCACCCAGGCCATTGTGGGGGCCATCGGCGATCTGGACGCCTATCAACTTCCCGACGCTAAGGGCGCGCAGTCTCTGGCCCGCTGGCTCACGGACGATACGGACGCGGCCCGCGCGCTCATGCGTGAGGAAATCCTCGGCACCACGCCGCGTCACTTTAAAGAGTTTGCCGACGTGCTGGCCACGGCCGCGCGCGAGGGGGCCGTTTGCGTGCTGGGCGGGCCCAAAACCCGGGCCGCGGCTGCGGCCCACGGCTGGCCCATGCAGAAACTGGTGGAAACCCAGGGGGGCACGGAGAACTAGAGCCGTTAGCGAATGAAATGAGCTAACTGCTCTGCAAGGATTTTCTTGAAAATCCTTGCCACGAAATGCGCGAAGGCAGGCTTTTGCCTGCCGTAAGTGAGCATTTCAAGTGTTAAATGCTCTAGGCTGACGGCCCCGGCAATATCCTCTTGCGCCGTGCAAGCGGGCGTGCGCGCCGCTGAACAGAAACCCGGCCAGAAACCCGGCCAGAAACCCGGCAGGACAGGCAACCATGGCCTGATCCTGCCGGGTTTCTGCGCTGGTCTGGCGTCACGCCGGGGGCGGGCCGGGTTGTCTTCTGCATATTTTCCCGGACGGAAAAAGCAGCAGCGCGGCCAAGGCCTGCGCCATGCTTGAGAAAAAAAGCGCCATCAGCCTTTTTTGACGCCGGACGGGCACACTTTTTTCATATTTCCCCCTTCTCTTTTGCCGTGGTTCAGGCTATGCTGAATTATCCGTAAACGGGACAGCACCGCCCCCGGTCTTCTTTTTGGGGTGCGGAGCCGAGATTTTTTTGGGGAGATGGTTGACTTTTTGTTAGATTATTCACAAGATGCTTTTGAAAGCAGTCCTCCCTCTTGGCGCGCCGGCACGCCAGCCCCAGGGGGAGGCGCCCATAACCAAAACACGGAGGATTTCGCGATGTCCAAACTGGTAGCTCCTCATGGCGGCAAGGGCCTGGTCTGTTGCCTTCTGGAAGGCAAGGCCCTGGAAGACGAAAAGAAAAAAGCCGCTGGCTTGAAGCAGATCGAAATTTCTTCTCGCGCCAAGGGCGACCTGATCATGATGGGCATTGGCGGCTTTTCGCCCCTCAAAGGCTTCATGAACAAGGCCGACTGGAAGAGCGTTTGCGAAAAAATGACGCTTTCCGACGGCACCTTCTGGCCCGTTCCGGTGACCCTGGACATCGCCGCCGCTGATGCCAAGGGCCTGAAACCCGGTGAGGAAGTGGCCCTGGTCCGCAAGGGCGAGATTATGGCCACCATGAAGGTCGAGGAAGTCTACGAGATGACCGAGGCCGACAAAAAGTGGGAATGCGAGCTGGTGTTCAAAGGCTCCGGCCCGGACTCCGAAAAGTTTTGGGAAGTGGCCCCCAGCGACCACCCCGGCGTGAAAATGGTGCTGGCCCAGAAGGAATTCAACCTGGCCGGCCCCGTCAAAGTGCTTTCGCAGGGCGAATATCCTGAGAAGTTCCCCGGTGTGTACATGACCCCCGCCCAGCTGCGCGCCAAGATGGACGAACGCGGCTGGCAGAAAGTGGCCGCCCTGCAGCTGCGCAACCCCATGCACCGCTCGCATGAATACCTGGCCAAAATTGCCGTGGAAGTCTGCGACGGCGTGGTCATCCACTCTCTGGTGGGCTCCCTCAAGCCCGGCGACATCCCGGCCGAAGTCCGCGTGAAGTGCATTGACACCTTGGTGGACAAATACTTTGTCAAAGACTTCGTCATCCAGGCCGGTTATCCTCTGGACATGCGCTACGCCGGGCCCCGCGAAGCCCTGCTGCACGCCACCTTCCGCCAGAACTACGGCATCAACAACCTCATCGTGGGCCGCGACCACGCCGGTGTGGGCGACTTCTACGGCATGTTTGAAGCGCAGGAAATCTTCCGCAAGATTCCCCAGCCCGCCGAAGAAGGCAAGCGCCTGCTCTGCCATCCGCTGAACATCGACTGGACCTTCTACTGCAAAAAGTGCGACGGCATGGCCAGCATGCGCACCTGCCCCCACGGCAAGGAAGATCGCGTTATCCTGTCCGGCACCAAGCTGCGCAAGATGCTCTCCGAAGGCGCGGAAGTGCCGGATCACTTCGGCCGTGAAGAAGTGCTCGTTATCCTGCGTGAGTACTATTCCAGCCTCACCGAAAAGGTGGAAATCAAAATGCAGCGCGCCGCTTCCGGCTCGACCATGTAAGTTCGGCTCCGGAACAACGCCATCACAACATCAAGAGGCGCCCGCAAGGGCGCCTCTTGTTATTTTCTGCGTGGGCGCAAACGCCTTGCTGCAGTGTTGCCGCGTGTTGTGTCAGGAGGTTGCAGGGCATTTCAATGTTACAATGCCCTGGCGGTTGCGTAAGCAGTGGCCAGCGCAATTGCAAGTGGAGCCTATTCGTCGCCCACTTTGAGCGCGGCCAAAAAAGCCTCCTGCGGCAGTTCCACATTGCCCATGCGCTTCATGCGTTTTTTGCCTTCCTTCTGTTTTTCCAACAGCTTACGCTTGCGGGTAATGTCGCCGCCGTAGCACTTGGCGGTCACGTCCTTGCGGAAGGCCGAGACGGTTTCGCGGGCAATGATCTTTTGGCCGATGGCAGCCTGGATGGCTACCTGGAAGAGCTGGCGCGGGATGCTGCGCTTAAGTTTGAGGGCCAGGGCCCGGCCGTAGGTATAGGCGCGGTCGCGGTGCACGATGACGGCCAGAGCGTCCACGGGTTCGCCATTGAGCAGAATGTCCAGGCGCACCAGGTCCGCAGCGCGGTAGTCCAGCGGGTGGTAGTCCATGGAGGCGTAGCCCTTGGTGGCGGACTTGAGCCGGTCAAAAAAGTCGTAGACGATTTCGGCAAAGGGCAGTTCGTAGGTGAGCACCACGCGGTTGGTGGCCAGATAGTGCAGGTTTTTTTGGAAGCCGCGCTTTTCTTCGCACAGTTTCATGACGTTGCCCACGTATTCGTTGGGCACATGGATATCCATGTTCACATAGGGTTCATAGAGCGCGCGGATTTTGGTGGGGTCCGGCAGGCGGCTGGGGTTGTCGATCTCCAGGGTTTTGCCGTCGCTGGTTTCCACCTTGTAGATAACCGAAGGGGCAGTGGCGATGAGACCGACTTCGAACTCCCGCTCCAGGCGCTCCTGAATGATCTCCATGTGGAGCAGGCCCAGGAAGCCGCAGCGGAAGCCAAAGCCCAGAGCCTGCGAGGTTTCCGGTTCAAAGGTAAAGGCCGCGTCATTAAGCTGCAGCTTTTCCAGCGCGGCCTTAAGGTTTTCGTAGTCTTCAGACTCGGTGGGGTAGAGCCCGCAGAAGACCATGGGCTTTACGTCCTTGAAGCCCGGCACGGGGGCATCGGCGGGGTTGTCGGCCAGAGTAATGGTGTCGCCCACCTTGGCGTCGCCCAAGGCCTTGATGGAGCCGCACAAAAAGCCCACTTCACCAGCCTGCAGCTGGGGCACGTCCTTGGCTTCGGGGGAGAACACGCCCAGACGCAGCACTTCATATTCCTTGCCCGTGCTCATAAGGCGCACCGTGTCGCCCACGCGCGCGCGGCCGTCCATGACCCGAAACAGGATTACCACGCCCTGGTAACTGTCGTACCAGGAGTCAAAAATCAGCGCTTTGAGCGGAGCTTCGGGGTTGCCCTCCGGCGCGGGCAGGCGGTGGACAATGGCCTCCAGCACCTGGTCCACGCCCTGCCCGGTCTTGGCCGAAACAGGCAAGGCCTCGGAGCAGTCCAGGCCGATGCTTTCTTCTATTTCGGCCTTGACGCGCTCCACATCCGAGCTGGGCAGGTCTATTTTGTTCAGTACGGGGATGATTTCGTGGTCGTGGTCCAGGGCCAGGTAAACGTTGGCCAGGGTCTGCGCTTCCACGCCCTGGGTGGCGTCCACCACCAGCAGGGCGCCTTCGCAGGCCGCCAGGGAGCGCGAAACTTCGTAATTGAAGTCCACATGGCCGGGCGTATCAATGAGGTTAAGCTCGTAGGTGCGGCCGTCGGCGGCAGTGTAGGGAATGCGCACGGTTTGCGCCTTAATGGTGATGCCGCGCTCACGCTCCAGGTCCATCCTGTCCAGATACTGCTGGCGGGCCTCACGCTGGCTGACCACGTTGGTCAGTTCCAGAATGCGGTCGGCCAAGGTGGATTTACCATGGTCGATGTGGGCAATGATGCAAAAATTGCGGATGTGGTCCTGTTTGGGCATGGCGTGTTCCTGCGGCCTGAGTAACGTTTTTGAGCAGAATTCTATAACCAAGTTCCGCGCAAAAGTCCATGTGTCCATGGGGCCGCGACAGCTTTGCGCGCGGTGGTTGCGGAGCAGAATCTACGCCCCCGCGAAGGGACGACCGAACAAGCCGCAATGACGCTGCGCTCGTCGGCTGCGGAGCAGGGCACAAGTGCGCCATGGGCGGGAGGAACTCCGGTTTGGTGCGGGCTCGCGCCGCGTGCCGCAACGCGGCGCACTGCCGCCCACGACACGAAAAAGGCGGCCCCGAGGAGCCGCCCTTGTGGACAATGGCTGGTCCGGCCTTACGCGTAGGGGTTGGCGTACAGCAGGATGAAGCTGATAACCAGGGCGTAAATGGCCAGAGATTCAATGAAGGCGAAGGCCAGAATCATGGTGCCGGTGATTTTGCCGCTCACGTCAGGGTTGCGGGCAACGCCTTCGCAGGCGCCTTTGAGGCCCAGGCCCATGCCGATGCCGCAGCCGAAGGCGGCGATGCCGATGCCGAGGGCGGCGGCCAGGCAGGTGTAGCCCAGGGCGGCGGCGTCAAGGCTGCTGGCGGCGAAGGACATGCTGGCCATGCCCATCAGGACCACGGTGTTGAGGGCGATCATCAGAATCTTGCGCATGAGACACTCTCCTTGCACTGTTGTATGGTTGGGTCGTAATGACCATTCCCGGCAGATTCGGGCCGCAGATGCGGCGTATGCGCGACGTTCGGGGCCGCGCCAAAGGTTCCTAGTGTTCGGGGGCTTCCAGCGCGCCCTTGATGTAGAACATGGTAAGCATAAAGAACACAAAGGCCTGCATGAGCTCGCCCAGCAGGAACAGCGCATAGGTGGGCAGGGTACCCAGAATGGGCGCCATGACGAAGAAGAGAATCAGCACAATTTCCTCGCCCCGCAGGTTGCCGAAAAGACGGAGGGAAAGCGAGATGGGGCGGGAAAGGTGCGACACAATTTCCAGCGGAAACATGAGTGGGATGAGGAATTTGGAAGGTCCGGTAAAGTGGTGGATGTAGTGCCCCTTCCAGCGGATGAGGCCCACGGCGTTGTAAAATATCAGCACAAACAGGGCCATGCACACGGTGGTATTGAGGTTGGCCGTGGGCGAGTCAAAGCCGGGCACCAGACCGATGAGGTTCATGGACAGGATGTAGATAAACATGCCCACGAGCAGGCCTACATATTTGCGGCCGTTTTCGCCCATGGTGTAGATGATGAATTCCTCAAGACTGTTGACCAGGGCCTCAAAAAAGTTCTGCAGCCCGCCGGGCACCAGGGTCAGGCGACGGCGCATGATCCAGGCCAGGGTAAACAGTATGGCCATACAGACCCAGGAATAGAAGACGTGCTTGAATTCCACCACCTGCCCGCCGAGGGTGACGTTGTCCAGACCCACAAACGTGGAGAGCAGTACCGGATGCGGCAAACCACCTGCCATGAGCCATGCCTCCTGTGCCTAGGCGCTGTGCGCCGGTTGCTGTGTGGCCCGAGGGCCGTTCCCCAGAAAAATTGTCTTCCGCCGTTCTAGGGCATTGCAACCTTGCAATGCTCTGCGGTTGCGTAAGCAGCCGCCTGCCGTAGAGGCATAAGCGCAATTTGTTTGCGCGCTTAAGCGCCGGAACGGGCGTGCCGTAAACTTTGAGAAGACATATTCGCAAAGTTTATCTGCGCTGGCGTCCGGCTTTGCCCTGTTCGTGCGCGGCCAGAGCGTAGCTGAGCAGCGCACAGGCGCAGGCCGTGGCCATGCCGCCCAGCAGAGCCAGGGGCGGCGCGGCCCAGTGGACCAGGGCGGCGTACAGAATCGCGGCCACCACGGCCAGCCGGCCCAGCCAGCGCACAATGACAATGCGCAGAAAGGCCGTGCTGTAATCGCCCAGGCCGCGGCGCAGAAAGAAACGCGCCAGGCACCAGAACGTCCAGGCCATGACGGCCAAACCTACCCCGAACCAGAAAACCCAGGGGGTAACCGCAAAGAGCAGACCCCCGCCCAGCAGCGCCAGCGCTGTGAGCAAAATTTCGTTGCGCAGCAGGGCCCGTACAGCGGGATGGTCAATGCCGCGTCGCCATAACCAGGCGTCAATGCTATGGAACATCCGTCGCACTCTGTTCACCCCGGTCGGCGTCCGCCGTGTTCCCCTGTGCCGCGTCCGCTGTCCGCCGCGTCGTCTTTTCCGGCAAAGCGTCGTCCTGTGGGGCCTGTGCGGCGGCTGCGTTCGCATCCGCAACCGTCAGCCGCGGCGCGCTTTCCGCTTGTCCTGCCGACGGCGGCACGGCTGTTGCGCGTTGTGCCGCTTCCTGCGTTCGCGCCAGGCCTTTGGCCTTGTCGGCGTTGCGCCCGTGGGGGCCTTTCCCCCCGGGGCTGTCCGCAGTGCGCTGCCCGGAAGGCTCCGCGTCCGCTGCGTGCGTCAGGGCGGCCCGGCGTGCGGCGTCCTGGGCTTCAATCTTGCGCAGCAGGGCGCGCGTGTCGCGGTAAACGTTTAAAAAACCCGCGCCGATGCCCACCACCAGAAAAATCAGTTTGCACCAGGGGCTGGTGCCCAGCCAGCGGTCAAGCCCGTACCCGATGGCAAAACCCACAGCGGGCCCGCTGACCAGATGCAGACCGATGACCCCGGTGTTGGCCATGGCCTCCAGGCCGCTTTGCTGCTGCTTGAGAAAATCCTTGAACCACATGCGGCCTCCGGAACACACCCGGCGGAACCACCGTGTACGCCCAACGCTGTTCAAATTATCACAGGCTCTCGGACGCGTCAATGACTTTGGCCGGAAAAGCCCGCCGTCCTTTCCACATTTTTTGCGCTGCGGTTTTTTCGTCCGGGCTTCTTTACCCTGTTCCGCGTGCCGTCGTCCGCTTTTTCCTTGTTACCGCCTTGCGGCTGCCGCCCGCGTTGTTATGTGGCAGGCGCGTCGCTGTTTTTCCTTATTGGCGGCTACAGCCTTTGCCACAGGCTCAGGCATTCCACATGCGGGGTGTGGGGAAAGAGGTCCACCGCCGCCAGCCGCGCCAGCCGGTAGCCTTCGCGTAGCAAGGCGGCATCCCGCGCCAGGGTCGCGGGATTGCAGGAAATGTAAAGGATGCTCCTGGGCCGCAGCCGCAACAGTGCCGCGAGCGCCGCCGGGGCCAGGCCTGCGCGGGGCGGATCCGCCAGGACCATATCCGCCGTTGCCGTCCGCTCCTGCAGCAGCAGCGCTGCGTCCCCGGCCGCATACCGGCAGTGGTCCACGCTCAGGCCTGCGGCATTTTCCCGCGCCAGGGCCACAGCGCGCGCATCCTGCTCCACGCCGTACAAACGGGAAAAGGCCGGGGCCAGCAAAAGGCCCGGCGCGCCCACACCGCAGTAAAGGTCCAGCAGTTCTTCTCCGCCCTCCGGCAGCAGGTCCAGGGCCGTGCGGGCCAGAATCTGCGCCGCGCTGGTATTGACCTGAAAAAATGAGGCCACGTCCAGAGTAAAAAATCGGCCCAGCAGGGGCAGATGGAGCCGGGCGGCCTCCGGCCGGGACCGGCCCGTGGCGTCCAGCACGTCCACCCGCCGTTCGCCCAGAGTCAGGGCGTCCGCTCGGCCGCGTTCTTCATGCACAAAGGCCGCCATGTGGGGGAAAGCGGCCAGCAGCTCCCGGCCCAGGCCGCGTACTGCGGCCCGCGCCGTGGCGTCGCCGGGGCTGGTGAGGCAAAGCGCCCACCAGCGCGGGCTGCGCAGATCCGCCGCCAGGCCGCGCCGCAAGGTCAAAAAACGCCAGAAGCCGCCGGCCTGCTCCGCGTCCCTGCCCAGAAGCATCCGGTTCTGAAAAGTCCGGCTCTGCCTGCGCCGTGCGGGTTGATGGCGCTGCTCCGGGGCATTCCAGGCGTTCAGGCCGTTGCGGCGCGCCAGATCTTGGGCTAGGTTTTGGGCTGCTGCGGCCATGCGCAGGGCTTCGGGCGGCAGCAGGGTACAGCCCGGCACGGGCGTCACCCGGCGGCCGCCGCGCTCGCGCAGGCCCAGCACGGGCAGGCCTGCTGCGTCCGGGCCAAAGGCCAGCTCCATTTTGTTGCGAAAGCGTGTTGTGGCGGGCGAGGCCGCCACCGGTCCCAGCAGGGCTTCAAGCTCCGGGCGGGGCAGGCCGCCCACGCGCTCCAGGGCGTCCAGAACCAGGGTACGCTTCCAGGCCAGTTGACGCGCCTGCGGCAGCGTCTGCAAGGGGCAGCCGCCGCAGGCATCTCCGTGCGGGCAAAGGGGCGGAACCGCGTCCGGGGTTTGCCGCAGCACTTCCGTAGAGGCGGCCTCCCAGAAGCGGGGCTTGCGGCGCAGCACCCTGGCGCGCACCTGCTGTCCCGGCAGGCCGCCCACAACAAAAACCACGGTTCCGTCCAGGCGCGCCACGCCCCGGCCGTCGTGGCTCAGCCCGTGGATTTCCAGAATCGGGTCTGCGCTCATGCGTTGCCTTTCTGCCCGGATTTGCGCGGGGCGTGGCGGTAGTGGGCCAGGCTTTCCGCCGCGTCGTCTTCCCGTAGAAACAGGGTCAGCAGCAGGGCCGTGCCCAGCGCGCCCATAAAGACCACGTCAGCAGCGGCGTATCCGCCGGTAAGGTCGTAGGCGTAGCCCATGATGGGGTAGCCGGCGCAGCGCAGAATAATGAAGATGGACACGAATTTGTAGGACGGCAAAAAGTTTTCGCTGCCGAAGTAGTAGGAAACCGCAGCGGGCAGCACTGTCCACAGGCCGCCGATGCAGGCGCCGAAGACTACGCTGAACACGGCGAGGTTGAGCAGGGTGTGGGGCAGGAAGCCCATGCCCATGCTGGCAAGACAGGTGGACATGACCAGACGCGAGGCCGTGAGGGGGGTGAGCCTGTCGCAGATCCAGCCCCAGAAGTATTTGCCCAGAGCGGCAAACAGGGCGGCAGTGCAGGCCAGCAGCATGGCGGGGTAGGGGGCCAGACCCAGGTCGGCGAAGCGGGGCTTCATTTGACTCATGACCGAAGACCCCACCATGAGGGCCAGGCCGAAGGCCAGCCCCATGCAGTAGGCCTGGGGCGTATGCAGCATGGCGTTGAAGGAGGTATCCTGGTGCTGCCGCTTTTTGGGCTGGTAGGGTTCGTGGCGGCGGCCATCGGGGTGCAGGCGCATGTCCTGGGGGGAGTCGCGCACCATGAGCCAGGAGAGGGGCGCCAGCGAACAGGTCAGCAGGCCCAGGGCCAGGTAGGCCGTGCCCACGCTGAAGGTATTGATGAGGACCATGCTCAGCAAGGGCAGGATGACGCCGGAAAGGGAGGTGCCCGCATTGGCCAGACCAAAGGCGCGGCCCCGGAAGTGGTGGAACCAGTTGCTCACGAGGGCGTTGCCCACCACGCCGCCGCAGATCTGGGTGGAAACCCAGGCCACGGTAAAGAGCAGGGTAAACAGGGGCAGACTCGTGGTGCCGCCCAGCAGGATGGTAGCGATGCCCCCGGTGAACGCCCCGATGGTCATGAGGCGTCGCAGGGAGTGGCGGGCGCAGAGCCCGGCGGCCAGGGGCATGGCGATCTGCCCCACAAGAGTGGCCAGCCCCATGCCCACGTTGAGCTCTGCGCGCGTCCAGCCGTTGAGGGCGCAGAGGGGCTCCATAAAGGCGTTCATGCAGTAGAGCACCGTGCCCTGCAGCATAAAATTGCCGCTCATGGAAAGCAGGCTGATTTTCCAACCGTAAAACACGCGGGCCTCCTGCACGGGGAGCGGCGCCGACAATTTTTTGAAAGTGGCGTTGCGTTGTTGAACATAACGCCAAAGGCAGCGGCGCTCAAGCCCACAGGGCCGTGAAAAGGAAAGATTCCTTACCGCTGGCAACTGGGCACGATTTTTGCTTTATTCCCTCGGCAAGAGCCGCCGTCAGGGCGGCGACGCAAGGGGGCGCGGCGCATGTTCGGCAAGCAGACGGATCCCAGCAGAACGGAACAAGCCACACCAAAACGGCGCAGCAAAAACCGGGAGGAGGGCAATGTTCCCAAGTCGGCGGAGCTGGGCAAGGCCGTGAGCCTCACGGCAGGGGTGCTCTGCCTGTATGCCCTGATCGGCCCCATGACCGAGCGGATCAAAGCCCTGTACCGGCATTTTCTGGGCCATGCCTGGGAGTTCGACCCCAACCCCGAAAACGTCTACAGCCTTAGTCTGGACCTCATGGCAGAGGTCGCCAAGCTCATTTTGCCCGTGCTGCTGCCCCTGGCCCTCTGCGCTTTGGCGGCACAGCGTCTGCAGGTGGGCAAGCTCTGGACCACCAAGGTCTTCAAGCCCAAACTGCAGCGCTTCAACCTTATCAAGGGGTTGAAGCAGATGTTTCTTTCGCCCCAGACCTTGCTGCGTTCGCTCAAAAGTCTGCTGTTTTCCCTGATTCTTACGCTCATTCCCGGCTATGTGCTCTATGCGGAGTATGAAAATTTTCTGCCCATGTACTACGCCACCAGCGAAGGCGTGGCCGCCTACATGCTGCGCATGGCCTTCAAACTCGCCTGGTATGCGCTGCTGCCCATCCTGGCCATTGCCGCCTTTGACGTCTGGCAGACGCGCTTTGCCTACAACGAAGGCATGAAAATGACTAAGGACGAAGTGAAGGATGAGCAGAAGCAGGCTGAAGGCGACCCCATCATCAAAGGGCAGCAGCGCAAAAAAATGATGGCCGCCATGTCCAAGCGCATGCTCCAGAGCGTGCCCAAGGCCGACGTGGTGGTGACCAACCCCACCCACATTGCCGTGGCCCTGCGCTACAATACCGCCGAGGCTCCGGCCCCGGTGGTGCTGGCCAAGGGGGCGGACCACCTGGCGGAGAAAATCAAGGAAATAGCCCGCGAAAATCGCATCCCCATCAGGGAGAACGTGCCCTTGGCACGAGCTTTGTATAGTTCTGTGGAAGTGGGGGACATGATCCCCGAAGATTTGTACAAGGCCGTGGCCGCAATACTGGCCAGCATCTGGAAGCTCAAGCCCCGCGCGGCCGGCCCCGGTTCGGCCTAGGTCCGGACGCAGCCCCTGCGGCCCCACAGTGAGGTGTCAGAATAATGGCAACAGCGACCCTTCCGCAAATAGACTACAGCCGCTTTTCCAAGCACGGCGAAGTGGCCCTGGCCGCCGGCGTGGTCATCATTCTTTTTGTCATGCTGGTGCCTCTGCCCACGTTTTTTCTGGATATCATGCTCTGCGTGAGCATTTCCATCTCTCTGCTCATTCTCATCACCACCATGTTCATGACTTCGCCGCTGGAGTTCACCATCTTTCCTTCTCTGCTGCTGGTGACCACCTTGCTGCGGCTTTCGCTCAACGTGGCCTCCACCAGGTTGATTCTGCTCAACGGCAACATGGGGGCCAGCGCGGCGGGCGAGGTCATCCGCGCTTTCGGCCAGTTTGTGGTGGGCGGCAGCTATGTGGTGGGCGCGGTCATCTTTCTTATTCTGTTCATTCTCAACAAGGTGGTCATCACCGCGGGCACCACGCGCATCGCCGAAGTGGCGGCGCGCTTTACCCTGGACGCCATGCCCGGCAAGCAGATGGCCATTGAGGCCGACCTCAACGCCGGGCTTATTGATGAGGAAGAAGCCACCAACCGCCGGGCCGCCATGCGGAAGGAGGCCGACTTCTATGGCGCTATGGACGGCGCGTGCAAATTCGTCTCCGGCGACGTCAACGCCGGCATGTTCATCACCCTGGTCAACATCGTGGGCGGCATCATCATCGGCATGGTCCAGAAAGATATGGACTGGAACACGGCCCTGACCACCTATTCCCTGCTGACCATCGGCGATGGTCTTGTCAGCACCATTCCTTCCATCGTCACTTCCACGGGCACGGGCCTGCTGGTTTCGCGCGCGGCCTCCGAGGCCCGCATGGGCGAAGAATTTCTGGCCCAGCTCACCTTCAACGCCAGGGCCCTCAAGCTGGTTTCCGCCGTGCTGCTGCTGTTTGCCCTGGTTCCGGGCCTGCCCACCATTCCCTTTCTTATCCTCTCTGCGCTCATCTTCAGCGTGTCCCGCCTGAGCGCGCAGCGTGAGGAAGCCCAGGACGCCGCTGCGGCCAAAAGCAAGGCCAAAGCCAAGGCCAAGGGCTCCGGCGTTGCCGACACCCCGGAAGAAGTGCAGGCCCTGCTGCCCCTGGATATTCTGGAGCTGGAAGTGGGCTACGGCCTCATCCCTCTGGTAGATGAGGAGCAAAGCGGCAATCTGCTGGCGCGCATCCGCTCCATCCGGCGGCAGTTCGCTCTGGATATGGGCGTGGTCATCCCCTCCCTGCACCTGCGCGATAACCTGCAGCTCAAGCCGGGGCAGTACGCCTTGCTGATCAAGGGCAACCAGGTGGCTTCGGCAGAAATACTGGTGGACCACTTCCTGGCCATGGACCCCGGCAACGTGACCACCAAGATCAGCGGCATTGAAACCCGCGAGCCGGCCTTCAACCTGCCGGCCCTGTGGATACCCGCCAGCCAGCGGGAAGAAGCCATGCTGGCCGGCTATACCGTGGTGGACCCGGCCACGGTTATCGCCACCCACCTCACCGAGGTCTTCAAACGACATTTGTCCGATTTTCTGGACCGTCAGGCCGTGCAGGCCCTGCTGGACACCCTGGCCAAGCACGCGCCCAAGGCCGTGGAGGATCTGGTGCCCAACGTTCTGCCCCTGGGCACAGTGCAGAAGGTGCTGCAGCTGCTGGTGCGCGAAAACGTCGGCATCCGGGATATGCTTACCATTGTGGAAACCCTGGCGGACTTCGGCCCTGGCGTCAAAAATGCCGAAATGCTTACGGAATATGTACGCGAACGGCTCTCTCGTTCCATTGTGCGGCCCTATCTGGACAGCCAGGGCGCGCTGCCCGTGCTGACCCTGGCCGCCAACGCCGAACGCGCAGTGCAGGAGGGCGTGCGCCATGCCGACAACGGCGCGAGCTTCCTTTCGCTCAACCCGGTCGTGGCGCAGCGCCTGGTGCAGAACATCAACGCAGCGGTGGAAAATGCCGTCAGTACCGACGGTCAGCCCGCCCTGCTGGTCAACCCCGTCATCCGGCCCCATCTGGCCCAGCTGGTGACGCGCTTTCTGCCCAATGTGCCCGTCATTTCTCAGGCGGAAATCCCCCAGGACATCCGTCTGCAGTCCGTGGGCGTGGTGGCGGCGGAATAACAAGGGCCCCGCTTGTGGCGGGGCCCCCATGCAAGAAGCGGCGGCGCGGGCAGTCAGGGCCCGTGTCGCCGTTTCTTTGCGCCTGTGGCGGCGCGTTAAATATTCTCCGTCACCCAGTCCACCACCTGCGCCATGCGCTTGAGCATATAGCGGTGAGACGGCAGGGGCTGGGCCAGATCGTCCAGGTCGCCGTCCAACCGGTAGATGCGCCAGTCGCCTTCAGGCAGCCGTCCCGCGGCCACGTCGGCGTTGACGGCCGCCCTGGCCGCGCCGGGAGAACAGAACAGCTCAAAATCGCTGGCTCCGGGGTCCAGCACCACGTCCGCGCCGACGGCGATATCAATGATGTAGTTGCCCGGAGCGTACACATAGACGTAGGGGCAGGGCTCCGAGGGGGGGGCCGGTGTGGGGGCCGGGGCGGGTTCCGGGGTTTTGACGCAGGCTGTCAGGACCAGACTGGCCATGAGAAAAAGGCGTGTGCGCATGAAAACAAACCTCGCCAAAGGGGCCTAGCCCCGCTGCTGTTGCCGCGCCAGTGCCTGCAGGCGGCGGATGCGTTCCTCAATGGGCGGATGGGTGCTGAACAGGCCGGCCATCCCGCCGTGCGCAAACATGGGCGTGACAATGAACATCTGTTCCGTGCTGGGGTTGCCGTCCTGCATGGGGATGCGGCCGCTGGCCGCGCCCAGTTTGGCCAGCGCGCCCGCCAGGGCCAGAGGTTGCCCGCAAAGGGCCGCGCCCGTGTCGTCCGCCAGATATTCGCGTGAGCGGGAAATGGCCATCTGGATGAGCCCGGCCGCCAGCGGAGCCAGCAAGGCCATCATCAGGGCCGCCAGCGGATTGGCGCCGCCTTCTCCTTCACGATTGCCGCCGAAAATGGCCGTGAACTGAAAAATATTGGCCAGGGTGACAATGGCCGAAGCCATGACCCCGGCAATGGTCTGGATGAGGATGTCGCGGTTTTTGATGTGCCCCATTTCGTGCCCCAGCACCCCGCGCAGTTCCTCTGGCGAGAGCAGGCGCATGATGCCTTCCGTCACGGCCACCACGGCGTGTTCCGGGTTGCGCCCCGTGGCAAAGGCGTTGGGCGCGGCTTCGGGCACCACGCAGATGCGGGGCTTGGGGATGCCGGCATTCCGGGCCAGCTCTTCCACCATGCTGTGCAGGGCCGGGGCTTCTTCCGGGGCCAGCTCCCGCGCGCGGTACATGGACAGCACGATTTTGTCTGAATACCAGTAGCTGCCCACATTCATGAGCAGCGCCAGGCCAAAGGCGAAGACGACGCCCGTGCGCCCGCCCAGCAGGCCGCCCATGGCGATAATAATGCCCGAAAGCAGACCCAGAAGAAGAACGGTCTTGATCTGACTGGTCATGCCAACTCCTTTGCTGCAGAAAACGTGGGAAGGCGCGGCGCAAGGCCGCACTCAGGATACTATAAGCACAAGGGGGGCGCTGGCAAGCGGTGCCGCGTCGGAAATGGGGCGCGGGGGAGCGCGAAAAGGCACGCGGGAAAAAAGGGAGAAGGGGCATACGCTGGCCGGGGCTTGTGCAGCCCTGCGGGCAGGGCCGTCAGGGCACGGCCAGCGTACGCCCCTTCCCCGTCACAAGGCCCGCGCGACCCCCTTAATATACGACAGGCCGCGCGGGGCGGTATTATTCAGAGTGTTGCAACGGTGCAATACTCTGGCGGTTGCGTGAGCTGACGCCCGCCGTGGAGGCGCAAGCGCACCTTATTGGCGCGGTTGGCGCCGGAGCGAGCGGGTCTTATTTAATAACGCCGCAGGCTATGCGCGCCCCGCCGCCGCCCAGCGGCGCAGGTATGTCGGCGTAGTTGTCGCCGCCGGCATGGATCATCAACGAGCGGCCGCGCAGGTCGGCAGTGGTCAGCCCCGGAGCGTGCAGCCTGGCCTTGACCATACCTTGGGCGTCGGCGGTGATGAAGGGCAGATCACCCTTGTGGCCAGGTTTGCCGGGGCCTTCGTGCCTGCCGCTGTGGGCGGGATCAAAATGCCCGCCGGCGGCCAGCCCGGCCACGTTTTTGCCGTCCTTGGGGGCCGGGGCGCACGAGGGGTTTTCATGAATGTGCATGCCGTGGGGGCCTGGCGGCAGTCCGGTCATCTCCACCAGAATGTCCACCCCGCCCTTGCCGTCGTCGGTAAAGACCACACTGCCCAGTTCCTTATCCACCCCGGCGTCCGTTATCTTGTGCACGGGCGTCGTGAGGCTTTCGGCCCGCACATGGCCTGCGGCCACTGTCAGAATACCGCCCATAAGCAGCAGAAGGGGAATGATTTTTTTCATATGGCTGTCTCCTGTGGGGGGCTTGCGACGTACGGAGGTCCGTACGCCTTTTTCACTTAGTAAAATACTACAAAATTGCGGCGGGGGGGTCAACGGCAAAGCGGGATTTGCGCCCCTTGGCGAACTGCACCAAAAGGTGTATGCTCACCCGTTGGGATATGTCATGAAGGAATATCGGGACCACTATTTTCTTAAGGCCAAGCGGGAGCACTACCCCGCCCGGTCCGTGTACAAGCTCAAAGAGCTGGACGCCAAGTTCCGCCTGCTCAGGCCCGGTCAGAACGTGCTGGATCTGGGCGCGGCGCCGGGCTCCTGGTCTTTGGGCGCGGCGGAGCGGGTCGGGGGCAAGGGGTTCGTGCTGGCCTGCGACATCCAGAGCACGGACACGGTTTTTCCCCCCCAGGTGGAGTTCGCGCAGGAGGACGTTTTTAAGCGTTCTCCGGCCTTTGAGGCCCGGCTTGCGGCGCTGGGGCCTTTTGACGTGGTGCTGAGCGATATGGCTCCGCGCACCACGGGCACGCGCTTCACCGACCAGGCCCGTTCTCTGGAGCTGGCTCAGGAAGCCCTGGCCGTGGCCCGACAATGGCTGCGGCCAGGCGGGCATTTTGTGGTCAAGATTTTTATGGGGCCGGACATTCAGGAACTGCTCGCGCCCATGCGCGCGGCTTTTGGCACGGTCAAGTCCTTCAAGCCCAAGAGCTCACGGGCGGAAAGCAAGGAAACGTTCTTTGTGGGCCTGCACTTTCACGGGCAGGACGCGCCGCCGGGCATCTGAACTTTTTACACACCGCAGGTTTTTTTCGGAGGTTTTATGTCAGGGCACAGCAAATGGGCCAACATTCAGCACCGCAAGGGACGCCAGGACGCCAAGCGCGGCAAAGTCTTCACCAAGGCCGCTAAAGAAATCATCATCGCCGCCAAGGGCGGGGGCGATCCTGCGGGCAACCCCCGTTTGCGGGCGGCCATCGCCGCCGCCAAGGCCGTGAACCTGCCCAAGGACAAAATTGACGCCGCCATCCGCAAGGGCACGGGCGAGGACGCGGGCGGCGACCTGACCGAAACCTTTTATGAAGGCTACGGCCCCGGCGGCATTGCCGTTATGGTGGAAGTGGCCACAGACAATAAAAACCGCACCGTGGCCGAAGTGCGCCACCTCTTCACCAAACACGGCGGCTCCATGGGCGAAAACGGCAGCGTGGGCTGGATGTTTGACCGCAAGGGCGTCATCAGCGTGGACAAAGCCGCCTACCCCGAAGACAAAATCATGGAAGCCGCCCTGGAAGCCGGAGCCGACGACGTCATTGACGATGAGGACGTCTGGACCCTCCACACGGCCATGGCCGATTTTGGCGCGGTGCGCGACGCTCTGGAGGCTGCGGGCATTGCCATGCAGTCCGCGGAGCTGGCCATGGTTCCCCAGAATCTGGTGGCCGTGGATGCGGACATGGGCCAGAAGGTGCTGCGTTTTATGGACGCTCTGGACGACAACGACGACGTGCAGAACGTCTACGCCAACGTGGATTTTCCCGACGATATGCCCACAGACTGACGCGCTTGCGCGCCCGTCCTTCCCGGTCTATACTGGTCAATGGCGGGCGCGTTGACGCGCCCCCACGCACAAGGAGCCGCATGGAAGCCTGGGACATTGCATTTCGCGCCCTGAGCGCGGGCTACAGCGAGCACGTGGTGCTGCGGCAGATAGACGCCGTGCTGCCGGGAGGCAAGGTTTCCGTCATTCTCGGCGGTTCCGGCTGCGGCAAGTCCACCCTGCTGCGGCAGGTCATCGGCCTTTCACGTCCGCTGGAAGGCAGCGTGCTGCTGGGCGGGCGCGATCTGTTTGCCCTTAACCGGCGCGATTTTCGTCGGGCGCGCCGCCATATGGGCGTGCTTTTTCAGGACGGCGCCCTGCTGGGGGCGCTTACCCTGGTGCAGAACGTTACCCTGCCCCTGAGCGAGCATTTGCGCCTGCCTAAAGCGCGCATCCGCGAGGCGGGCCTGCGGGTGCTGCGCCTGGTGGGGCTGGAAGATTTCGCGGATTATTATCCCAATCAGCTTTCGGGTGGCATGCGCAAACGCGCGGGTCTGGCCAGGGCCATCATTGCCGAGCCGCGCGTGCTGCTCTGCGACGAACCCACCAGCGGCCTGGACCCCATCACCGCCGCGCGCATGGACGCCCTTTTGCTCTCCCTGCGGCAGCAGATGCCCAGCATGACCCTGGTGGTGGTGAGCCATGACCTGGCCAGCCTGCGCGTCATTGCTGACCATGTGCTGGTGCTGGGCGAGGGGCGGGCGCTGTTTTCCGGCTCGCTTGCCGAGCTGGAGGCCAGCCCGGACCCGTATCTGCGCCAGTTTTTGCGGCGTGAGCCCGGCCCAGACGCCGGCACCAATCTTCAGGACCCGCCGGACCCCGTAGTGCGTCAGGCCCTGGACCACTGGCTGGCCTCCTGACCAACCGCTGCGGGCGAGGCCGTTCTTTGAAGGCGGCGGGCTCGCCGGAGGCCGTCCTGCGGGAGTTGCCCTGCAAAAGTTTCCGGCTTGGCCCCGCGAGATCGGGCCCCCCCGGAACAGGCCGCCTTTTGGGCGGTGCGCGGCCTGCAGCGCCCCGTCGCGGGCAGCGGCGGTGTGCCGCTGACGCAGACGCACGCGGGGCTTGAAACTTTGCCCCCGTGTCCGTATAGTTTTTTGTAGACCGTCACCCCGGTCAAACCGGCAAGCTGGATACCGCATGAACTCTGCTCGTGAAACTGCCGTGGGCCTTTTTGTCCTCTTGGGCCTGCTTTGTGTGGCCTATCTCACCGTCAAACTGGGCAAGATGGAATTGTTCAGTTCTCAGGGGTTTGAGCTGGTGGCCCGTTTTGATTCCGTTTCCGGCCTGCGTGTGGGGGCGGATGTGGAGATGTCCGGCGTGCCCGTGGGGCGCGTGGTGGACATCCGCCTGGATCCGGACCCGTTGCGCAACCAGGCCGTGGTGCGCCTGCGTCTGAACAAGGACCTGCAGCTTTCGGACGACAGCATGGCTTCCGTCCGTACCAGCGGCCTTATCGGCGACAAATACGTCAGCCTCTCGCGTGGGGGCTCTGACCAGATACTCAGCTCTGGGGGCGCCATCACGGAAACAGAATCTGCCGTGGATCTGGGCGCCCTTATCAGCAAATACGCCTTCGGAGGAGTCAAATAATGCCCGCCGTCAGGCCCATGCGCCTTTTCTCCGCCTGCCTTTTCCTGCTGCTGGCCCTGGCTGTTGTTTTGCCGGGGGCTGCGGCGCTGGCCGCTTCGCCCGCCAGGCAAGCTCTGGAAACCTCCATCAGCCGCATTCTCGCCAGCATTAAAAATCCGGACTATGTCAACCCGACCACCCGCGGCCCCTTGCGTCAGCAGATTGAGGACGAGGTGCTGCACATTTTTGATTTCGGCGAATTTTCTTCCCGCACTGTGGGGCCGCGCTGGCGCACCTTCAGCCCGGACCAGCAACGCCGCTTCAGTGACGCTTTCGCCGAGCTGCTTATCAATACCTATCTGAACAAAATCGACGGCTACAACGGCGAGCAGGTGCTCTACACCGGCGAAACCGTTTCGCCCGAAGGCCGGCGCGTGGAAGTGCAGACCCTTATCACCATGAAGGACGGCAAAAAGGTGCCCGTGGCCTACCGCATGCTGCCCAAACGCGGCTCCTGGTTTGTCTACGACGTGCTTATCGAAAATCTCAGTTTGGTCAAAAATTACCGCACCCAGTTTCAGGACATCCTGAACAGCGCTAGCCCTGACCAACTTATTGCCAGAATCCGGGCCAAGACCCAGGAGGTAGGGCAGGGTGGCAACTGACCGACGCGCGCTTGCCTGGCGCTTTCTGCACGGTGGCCTGCTGGCGCTGTTTGCCTTGTTTTGTTGCCTGCGGGCCGCGCCCGTCACGGCGGCCCCCACTGCGGAGCCGACCCCTTCCGCTGTCTACGGCAACGCCCCGGCCCTGCCGCCCGGCGCCGTCACCGTGCATCCTTATGGAACTATGCGCGTTTCCGACAGTCTGGACGACTATGACGACGCGCCTCTCAGCGCCATCGCCGACCCCCTTGAACCCTGGAACCGCTTCTGGTTCCACTTTAACGACATTTTCTTCCTTTACGTTGCCAAACCTGTTTACACGGCCTGGGAGTACATCACCCCCCACCAGCTGCGCAGCGGGTTGAAAAACTTTTTTTCCAACATTCTCTTCCCCGTGCGCTTCATCAATAATATTCTTCAGTTCCGCTTTATGGAGGCCGGGGTGGAGTTTGGCCGTTTTTTCATTAACACCACCACCAGCGCGGGCTTTGCCGATGTGGCCAAAGGCCTCAAAACTGTGGTGCCCGTGGACCCGGCAGGCGAGGACTTCGGTCAGACCCTGGGGCGCTGGGGCCTGGGGCACGGCTTCTATCTGGTCTGGCCCTTTATCGGGCCCAGCTCGGCGCGCGACACCGTGGGCCGCGTAGGCGACCTCTTCGCCGAACCCATGTTTTACCTGCAGCCCTGGGAGCTGAGCGCCGCAACGGGCGGAGGCCTGCGTTTTAACGCCTTGGGCGATGTGCTGCCCCTTTACGACGACCTCAACTCCGTGGCCGTGGACCCCTACATCGCCATGCGCGAAGCCTACGTCAGCTTCCGCCGGGCGCAAGTGCTGCACTAGCGCGCCATGTGCTTGCCGCAGGCCAGTCCGCCGCACGCCGCGCCCGTCCCGCCGGCCTCCACGGCTGCAGGCGTGTCTGCCGCGCGTTCAGATTGCCATACCCCGGCGCAAGGGGCCGCCCCTCTGCTGGCGCTGGAAGGCCTGAGCGTATTTTTCCGCACGGATCAGGGTCTGCTGCCCGCTGTGCAGGGGCTTTCCCTGCAGGTAGCTGCAGGCGCCGCCACCTGCCTGGTGGGCGAATCGGGCTGCGGCAAAAGCCTTACGGCCAGGGCCGTGCTGCGTCTGCTGCCCGAAAACGCCGTACAGCGGGGCCGCGTACTTCTGGAAGGCACGGACCTTGCCGCCTGCACCGGGCGTGAGCTGCGGCGCGTGCGCGGCCGCCGGGTGGGCATGGTTTTTCAGGAGCCCATGACCGCCCTCAACCCCGTGCTCACCGTGGGCAGCCAAGTGGCCGAGCCCCTGCGGCTGCACCTGCGCCTTCCCCGCGCGGCTGCCCGTCGGGAGGCCACGGCCCTGCTGGCTGAAGTGGGCATTCCCGATCCGCACAGCCGTTACAACGATTACCCCCACCAGCTTTCCGGCGGCATGCGCCAAAGGATCATGATCGCCATGGCCCTGGCCTGCGGCCCCCGCCTGTTGCTGGCGGACGAACCCACCACCGCGCTGGATACGACCATTCAGGGGCAGATTCTCCGTCTGCTGGCCGCCCGCAGCCGGGAACGCGGCATGGCCGTGCTGCTCATCACGCACGACTTGGGCATCGCCGCCCAAATGGCTGAAACCGTGGGCGTCATGTACGCCGGTCGCCTGGTGGAATGCGCCCCCGCCCAGGAACTCTTTGCCCATCCGCAACACCCATATACCCAAGGGCTGCTGCGCGCCGCACCGGCTCTGCGCCGGGCCGACCTGCGCCGCCTGCCTACCATCCCCGGCAGCGTGCCCGACCTCCGGCATATGCCCGCGGGCTGCCCCTTCCACCCCCGCTGCGCACACGCCCTGCCCCGCTGCGCAACAGAAATGCCCCCGGACCAGAGCCAAAACGCGCACCGCGTGGCCTGCTGGCTGACGTGTGAGCCGTAGGCTTACCTTCCCCTTACAAGCAGGTTTCTTGGAACATAGAGTACTTTTGAGAATATGTATTCCCAAAGGGTACGGCACGCGCGTTCCGGCGTCTGAGCGCGCAACGACAGAGTGGTGCTGCACTCGTAGCGAGCGCTGTCTTTGCCCGTAACTAGCGCTGCTGTCTTTGCCCGTAACTTCCTTCGTCGTAACGGGCCAAGCTCCTTCGTCGTAACGGTTGCAGCTACGCGTGCGCCTCCACGGCGGGCGTCTGCTTGCGCAACCGGTCAGGACCTTACAACGTTCAAGGCCCTAATATCCCGACTGCATGGCCTTGCGCAGGGCGGCCACTTTGGCGGGGATGTCCGGCGCACCCACAAGGTCGGTGATCAGGCAGCAGCAGCGTGCGCCGTGGCGGGCCACGTCGGCGATGTTGTGTTCCTTGATGCCGCCGATGGCCACCAGGGGCAGATCGATGTTCCGGCTCACCCAGTCCAGGTATTCCAGGCCCACGGGGTCCACCACGTCTTCCTTGGTGTGGGTGGCGTAGATGGGGCCCACGCCGATATAGTCCGCACCCAGGCCGCGGGCGGCTTCAGCCTGTTCCGGCTTGTGGGTGGAAAGGCCGATGAGCATGTCCGGGCCCACCAGAGCGCGCACCTGGGGCACGGGAAAGTCCTCCTGGCCTACATGCACGCCGTCGGCTTCAGCCAGAATCGCCAAGTCCACATAGTCGTCCACAATAAAGCAGGCGTTGGCCTCGCGGGTCAGGCGGCGGAGCAGGCGGCATTCCTCCAGCATGGCTCCGGCTTTGAGCTTTTTTTCGCGGTACTGCACAATGCGCACCCCTGCGCCCAGCAGGGCGCGGACCACTTCTTCCAGGGGGCGGCCCAGGGAAAAGTTGGGGTCGGTGATGGCGTAGATGTCGGTTTCTCCGGGCAGAATTCTGGGCATGGGCTTTCTCCTTGCCGTTCAGGGGTGGAATACGGCGCAGATGCGGCGTGCGCAGCTTTTGACAAGGCGCGCCGGGTGGAAAGACGTGTGGGCCAGACGCGCGGGCAGCACAAAGCCCGTGGCGTCAAAATCCTGGGGCCGCAGCAGGGGGTAGACCGGCGCGCAGCCCGCAGCAGCGGTGCCGGGAGCCTGACGGCGGATGAGCGCCGCGCCCAGGGGTACGGTGTGCGGCGCGCGGCCCAGCACGGCGTAGAGGGCTTCATCCAGGGCCGGGGCGTCGGCGCAGGCCCCCAGCAGGTTGAGGGCAAAGGGGTCGCCCTTGCCGGGGCCGGTAACGTGCATGGCGCGCACGCCGTCGGCCAGGGCCGCCACGGGCGGCAGGGCGGCCCAGAGGGCGGCCAGGCAGTCGGCAAAAAAATCCGGGTCGCGGCCTTCACGGGCGTGAACCACGGCCTTGCGCAGGCCGCAGACGCAGCCGAAGCAGTTTTTGACGGCCAGGGTCAGGAGCATCTGGCTGTGGGCCTTGACCCTGGGCAGGGAAAGGAGAGCGTCGCTTTCCAGGGCCAGACGGGCCACGCCGAAGCGCGGGGGGCGGCTGTGGTGCGGCGTGCGCCCGGCGGGCAGGGGCAGGGTCACGGGCACGGGGTCGTCCAGCTGGCGCACGTGCAGCCCCAGAGGCTTGAGGGCGGCCTCCAGCCCCACGGCGCGGGCCACGCCTGCGGCGCGGCCAAAGCCTGGGGCGTCGGCCACGCGCACCAGAGCGCCCTGATCCAGCAGCCATGCGCAGGCGGCGGCGACCACCGCGGGTGTGCTGCAGGCCAGAGGGCGGGCTTGCAGCAGGTTGGGCTTGACCAGCACCCGCGCGCCGCGCAGGGAGAGGCGCTCTGCCAGACAGGCCGCGTCCAGGGTCGCGCCCACCTGGCGGGGCAGAGTCGGAGCCGCATAGTCCGGGCAGCGGGCCAGGGCCACGGGCGTTTGGGCGGGAACAAGGGGGGTCATGCCTGAACTATGCCGCTCGGTGCGGCGCTTGTAAAGCGGCTCTTTTCAAACGGACGCTCTTGACGTATGCACAGGCAAGCGTACGGCCGCGCTTTTTGCGGCGGACGCCACTCTTTTTGGCAAGGATGGCAGCATGCGTGCAGTCATGATGTTTTGGGGCGCTGTTCTGGCGCTGGCCTGCGGGTTGTGGGTCGCCCCCGGCCCGGCAGGGGCGGTTTTGGCCGCCGAGAAAGCCGCTGTAGCAAGCCCGGCCAAAGCCGACCTGGACGCCAAGGGAGCAGCCAGAGCCGCCAAGGCTGAGGCCGCCAAGCCGGAGGCGGATAAAACTGCCGCCAAAACCGGTGCAGACAAGGCCGGCGACGCCGAAGCCGCAGACAAGGCCGACACCGGCAAGGCCAAAGACGCCAAGGCCGGTGCGGACAACGCGGCCCTGCCCCTGCAGGACCCGTGGGAAGCGGTCTGGACCAACCAGCGCACCATGCTGGATGAGGTGGACGACAAGGCCGCGCAGATGAGTGCGGATTTCAGCCAGCGCACGGTGAACCTGAGCGCCAGGGTGCAACCGTATACGGAAGAAGCCCGCCGTCTGCTGGTGTTGGTCAATACCTACAAAAACTGGCCCAACCCCATGGAGTCCGTAAGCCGGCGCATCACGGTGGTCATTGTGGACCTGCGCAAGCTGCTGGACCCCATGACGGCGGCCCGCAGCGAAGCGCAGAGCCTGCTGGAGCGCATTGGCTACCTGGCGGACAGCTTGCCGGAGGATCTGCAAGACAGCAGTCTGAGTCCTGAAATCCAGGATTACGCCCGCCGTCTGACTTTGACCCGGCTGCGGCTTACGGCGGTGCTGGCTCAGTTTGACGCCACTCTGGCCCCTTCGCTGGCCCTGATCAAGCGGCTGGAAAAGACCAAAGAAGACATCGGCGCGCAACTGCCCGTGCTGTGGAAGGACTATTACCTGCAGCGGCCCGTGCCCTGGCTTAGCCCCGATGCCTGGCGCGATTTTTCCAAGCAGATGAGTTACTCCCTGCAGGGCATGGTCCTGCGCCTGCCCGTGGAGATTCCTGTTACTCCGGACCGCTGGGGCACGGCCTTTGTGCGGCTGCTGGTGGGGCTGCTGGTTACCGGGGCCTTTTGCACGCTGCTCTATCGGCGCTATGCGGAGGCTGCCGCGCGTGACGCCACGGTACGGCACATCTTTCGGGTCAGTCTGCCCTGGCTTTGCGGGGGGCTGGCCCTGTTGGGCAGCTCCATTTCCGCCACGGGAGAGTTTTTTCGGCTGTTTCTGGCTGTGGGCAACCTCTGCCTTATTGTGGCCCAGCTCTATCTGGCCTGGGATCTCCGGCGGCTCAAGTATCCGGAGGTGACCCTGGAGCGCGCGCCGTTCTGGAACCTCATGCCCCTGACCCTGGGCGCGTATGTGCTGCTGTACCTGCCTTTGACCAAAGCGCTGGTGCTGCTCATCTGGCTGGGCATGGTCATTGCGGCCATGGTGCGCCAGCGCCGCCGCTCAAAACTGGATCTGGGGCCCCTGCATGTGGAGGCCAGCGTGCTGGAATGCGAGCCGCTGGCGCTTTGGATCTGCCTGCTGCTGACCCTGGCCGGGCTGCACATCTACAGCATGGTGCTTTATCTGCTCTTTGCCTCCACCTCTCTGGCCCTGCAACTCTGTCTGGGCGGCATGGCCAAGGTCAGCGAGCTCAACGACAACCTGCCCAAGGAGGGCGTGCGCGCCGCATTGGCCCATCTGGCCGTGGCCCTGGCCGCGCCCGTGGTGCTGGTGGCCGTTGTGATGGGCGTTTCGCTTTGGGTGGGCACCCTGCCCGGCGGCATGGCCCTCATGCAGCGCTATCTGTTGCAAGGGGTCAGCGTGGGCAGTACGCAGTTCAATATTGTGCACCTGCTGCTGATTATCACCATGTTTTACCTCACGCGCACGGCCGTGGCCATGGGGTCGCGCTTCCTGGCGCGTTTACCCAAGCAGGGGCTGAGCATCGACGCTACCCTGATCCCGCCCATGCAGACGGCCTTCACCTACGCCTTGTGGTGTTGCTTCGGCCTGTTTGTGCTGCGGGCGCTGGGCATGGAGCTGAGCAACCTGGCCATGGTGGCCGGCGGCCTTTCCGTGGGCATCGGCTTCGGCATGCAGACCATCGTCAATAACTTTCTTTCGGGCCTGATCCTTATTTTCAGCCGCACCCTGCAGGCCGGGGACGTGGTGGACGTGGGCGGCATTCAGGGCCGCGTACGCAAGATCAGCGTGCGCGCCACCATGGTGGAAACCTTTGACAACGCCCTGATTATCGTGCCCAACTCCGAGTTTGTGGCCAGCAGGCTCATTAACTGGACGCGCAACAGCCGCACGGTGCGGCGGGAAATCAAGATCGGCGTGGCCTACGGCAGCCCGGCCGACGAGGTTATGAAAATTCTGCTGGCCATAGCCAACAGCCACAGCAACGTGCTTAAATATCCGCCGCCGGCCGTGTCCTTTGACGATTTCGGGGCCAGCACCCTGGATTTTACCTTGCGTTTCTGGGTGCGGGACTACGATGTGAGCGTTTCCACGTCGTCGGATATTCGTCTGGATATTGAAAAAGCCTTCCGCGAAGCCGACATTGAAATCGCCTTCCCGCAGCTGGACGTGCACATCAAGGACGTGCCCGCGCCCAGGACGTCGCGCCCGGCCCCGCGCCCGGCCCCGCGCCCGGCGGCCGGTACGCCGCAGGGGACCGCGCAAAAGGCGGCCGCGGCCCCCAATGCGGCCCCTGACTCCGTCCGCCGCCCGCCGCTGCAGGCCAGCGGAGAACCGCGTCGCCGTCCGCGCCTGGTGGGCGGCAGGAGCCGCCGCAGGGCCGCGCCCGCTGCTGTGGCCCGGCCCGCCGCCAAAGCCGACGCAGCTGCTGCAGAGGCGGACGACAGTTGATCCCCCCCCGCACCCCAACCACGAGGAGGCTATATGATCCATCGCGCAAATGAACTGGAATCTTTTGAAAAGGAGATGTTCGGGGGCCCCGGCGCCGTACATTTTACCAAGATCGTGCCGGCCGAAGGCCTGGCCGACAAGGGCCGCCTGTTCAACATCGGTCTGCTGCGGCCCGGCTGCGCCGTGGGCGTGCACGGCCACAAGGGCGAAATGGAAATCTATTACATTCTGGAAGGCCACGGCCTGTATAATGACAACGGCAGGGAAGTGCCCGTGGGCCCCGGCGACGTTACGGTCTGTCCAGACGGCGAAAGCCACGGTCTGCTCAATAACGGCGATACGGACCTGAAAATGGCGGCGCTGATCCTGTTTACAAAGTAATATCTGATTTCGCGTAACCCTTTGGCGACAACAAAGGGGAGAGGGGGCCGCCGTGAGCGGCCCCCTTTGTTTTATCCCCGCTCCATATCTTCGATCAGTTTGTTGAGCCGGTGGGCCTGGTCGGCCAGGCCGGAAACGGCCTGGGCCGCACCGGCCATGGCTTCTGCCGTCTGGTGGGACATGCTGCTGATGTGGCTGATGCTCTGGTTGATTTCCTCGCTGGCGGCGGACTGCTCTTCGCTGGCGGTGGCAATGGCGTTGACCTGGTCGGCGGTGGCCTCCACGGTGCTGACGATTTCCTCCAGGGCCTTGCCGGACTGCCCGGCAAAGTCCGTGGCCTGGCCGATCTGGCGCACGGCATTGTCCACGCCTTCCATGCTTTTGGTTGTGCTGTTCTGAATGGCGGCAATGGCGTTGCCCACATCGGTGGTGGAGGCCATGGTCTTTTCGGCCAGTTTGCGCACTTCGTCGGCCACCACGGCAAAGCCGCGTCCGGCCTCTCCGGCGCGGGCGGCCTCAATGGCGGCGTTAAGGGCCAGCAGGTTGGTCTGGTCCGCAATGTCCGAAATAACGGCCATGATGCGGCTGATGGCCTGGGCGTGCTCATTGAGAAGGGCCATGTCTTCCTTGAGGCTCAGGGAGGCGTCGCGCACGCTTTCGATGCTCTGGAGGGACTGCTCCACAATGCGCGCGCCGGCCAGGGCGCGTTCGCGCGTTTCGGCGGAGGCTTCGGAGGCCTGACTGGCGTTTTGGGCCACTTCCTGCACGGTGGCGTTCATCTCGTTCATGGCTGTGGCGGCTTCGGTAAGGCGCTGGGCTGATTCGGCGGCCACGCGGTCGGACTGCTCAATCTGAGCTGCAAGCTCTGTGGAGGCCGAAGAAAGCACGCTGACCACGCCTTCGAGCTGTTCGGCGGCGGCCAGCATGCCGTCGCGCCGCGCATTTTCGGCCTTGGCGGTGGCGGCCTCGGCCTCACGGGTGGCTTGCCGGGCTTTTTCCGATTCCTCCTTGGCTTCGGCGGCCAGGGCTTCGGCCTTGCCGATGGTTTGCAGCAGGGAGTGGATCATGCCCTTGAGGGCGGTGCTCAGGGTCTTCATCTCGCCGCCGAAGGCGGCGTCATTAATGGAATGCTGCAGATCGCCGCCGGCAATGACTTCGGCGGTGCGGGCCAGATAGTTGACCGGCTGCAGCGAGCTGCGCACCAGCAGAAAGACGGCCAGCAGCAGCACGGCCAGCAGCGCGCCGCACAGGGTTAAGGTAAGCCTACTGATTGCAGTGGCCTGCGCCATAACTTCGCTCTCGGGCGCGGTAATGCTCAGGTACCAGTGCTGGTCGCTGCCTGCAATGGGGATGGGGTGAAAATAGCGCAGCACAACGCCGCCAGGGGCGGAAACTTCTTCAAAATAGGGCTGGCCGGCTTTAAAGGCTGTGGTGGCCGCGGTTTTGTTGCGCAACGCGCCAATGTCAAAGACGCTTTTATCAAGCAAGTCTTTTCTGTGGTGGACCATGATTTTCCCCTGGTCGTTCAGCAATGCGGCATAGCCCGTCGTGTAGGCCTTGATGTCGGTAATAATCTGCGTAAAACGCGCCAGAGAAATGTCCACCAGCACCGTTCCCCGAAAACTGCCATTGACCATTACGGGATAGACCACGGTGGACATGGGCACGCTTTTGCCGTTGATAGTGTAGGGCTGCGGGTGGGCAATATATGTCTTGTGCGTGGACTTGGGCACGGTGTAATAGGCGCTGGTCAGCTGGTCCCCCTGGTCAGAGATCTCGGCGCCGGTGGCAAAGTACGGCAGATATCGGCCGGAGGCGTCGCAGCCGGGGGCGGAGCGGTAGTCCGCATCCTTGCCGTCATAGGCGTTGGGCTCCCACATGGCCCCCACGCCGAAAAGATCCGGGTTGTTGCGCTGTACGCCCCGCAGCATGGTGTTCAAAACATCTCTGGAAGGTTCCTGCCCCTCGGCCAGAGCAAGGGCCAGGGCGCCGCCCAGGCTCCTGGTTTCACCGACGGCGCCGTCGATGAAGGCGCGGATCAGGTTGCCGTTTTCTCCGCCCAGGGCTGCCAGTTCCCGCTTTGCCACGTCGGTTACGGCGGCGGCGCTGCGCCACTGGATCTGCCAGGCCAGCAGACCGAGGCCCAGGACAAGGATGAGCGCAACAGGAATAACGACCTTGGGAACAATGCGCATTTGTTTATAGAAATTAAACATATTCCCTCCCTGTACTGCATGGGCTATTTTCTGTTGATACTAGTAAGTTACATATGCAAATTATGTTATGATAGTTATCGTTACGACATTTTGCGTATAAAGTTTAGCCATAGCAAAAAAATTACAAAAATAGTTTGCTTATAAAAGATTTTTATATTCTGCATATACAGTGTGTTACTAAGGATGCAGGTCTGAGAGCGTGCAGTATGCGGGCATAATTATGTATATAACAATGTGATATATAATAGTAACAGATAAAATATAAAAAAGCCGCTTCACAATGTGTGAAGCGGCAATGTCGGCAGTTCTGGTCTGCAGGGGTCAGGGAAGGGGCACGTTGCCTTCAAGCTCCGGGCCAGGTCCGGCGTCCTGGCCGCCGGCATCGGGCAAAGAGGCTGCGCCAGCGGCGTCGCTGTCGGCAGCGTGCAAGGCCAGGGCCAGCTCTCGGGCCAGGGCCTCCATAAAGTAGGGCGGCAGGCTTTTGCCCTGGCCCAGATCCTGCGCCAGCACCAGCCCCAGGCGCATCTGACTGCTGGAAATGGCGTTGCGGCTGCTGATGTTTTTGAGCTGGGCCCGGCCGGGCCGGGTTGCACTGGGCACCCGCCGCAGCACCAGCAGCACGTCCGCTACCATGGCAGTGGCTCCCCGGCCCGCAAGGCGCGAAGGCGCGTCGTAGCCCGCAGCGGCTACGGCCCGTGCCGTAGCCGGGTCCGTCTGGCCCGCGGCCAGCACGTTTACCTGCAGAATATAACCGGCCTGGCTGGGGTTGGGCACCAGCTCATAGCCGGTCTGGCGCAGCCGGGCCTCGGCCAGGGGGCGCAGGCCAGGGGCGCGGCCCGTATTGTCGCGCAGGCCCAGATAAACCTGTTTGGGGACGTCCACATCGCCGGCGGCGTCTTCCAGCGCGCCGGCGCGCACGACCTCCAGCCGGGCCGGGTCGCCCTGCTGGCGCACGCAGGCGCAGAGCGGCAGCAGGCAACACAACAGGGCCATAAGCACAGTACGGGGAAAAGCCATAAAAGCCTCGGTGGGGTCCGTGGCCGCGCGGTCACGGGCAGGGGTGTGCGGTACAGCGCTAGAGCAGTTAGCGAATGAAATGAGCTAACTGCTCTGCAAGGATTTTCTTGAAAATCCTTGCCACGAAATGCGAGAAGGCAGGCTTTTGCCTGCCGTAAGCGAACATTTCAAGTGTTAAATGCTCTAGGGGGCAGGCCGCGAGCGCCGTCTAAGCGGATTCGTACGGGGCTGAAACCGTACGCCCGCATCCGCGAAAGAAGCGGGAAACGTGCCTGTCCTGGCGGCAGGCCCATGCGGAACAACGTCCGCATGGGCGGGCTTTGCGCTCTGGAGCAGCGTACCGTTGAGAATATGTATGTTCAAAAGTTACGGCTGCTTGCTCCGGCGTTTACCCGCGCAACTACATAGCGCTGCGGTCTTTGCCCGGAATTTCTTTCGTCGTAACGGCTGCAACTGCGCTTGCGCCTCCACGGCGGACGGCTGCTGCATGGCAACGTTGCAATGCCCTGGCAGCGCGTCTTTGCTTTACGGCTGCAAGGCGTCCACGATTTTACGGCTCAGGGCGTCTTCCAGACCGGGCTGGCTGGCTTCGCGGCCCATGTTTTCGCCCTCGGCGGTGACGCGCACGCGGCTCCAGGCGTCGTCAGCGGGCTCACGTCCGTTGCGGCCGAAGCCCACCTGGGCCTCCAGGCCCCAGACGTTATACGAGCCGCCGTCCGTGAGGCCGATGCCCAGGCCCAGCAATGCGCCGCCGCCCACGCCCCAGGCCGCGCCCCGGCCGCCGCCCATGGCGCCGCCCAGCATGGCCCCCAGCACGGCGCCCGTGGCCGTGCTGCCCAGGGCCCGGCCGCCGCTTGCAGGGGCGCTGCGGGAATCCAGCTGGCGGATGTTCTCCACCCGCACGCGCACCACAATATCCGCATTTGCCGTGGCGTCGGCCGGGGTCAGGCCCCGGTCGCTCTGCAGATAGCCCGTGAGCATGGAGGCGAGATCCGCATTGAAAGTTTCGCTGCCGCCGTGCACGCCCACATGCACGCTCTGGCCGGGCTGCGCCGTTACCTTGGGCAGCGCCTCGGACCAGCCGGAACCGGCATTTTCGCCTGCCCCGGCGTCCGGACCCGAAGCGGCGGCCGGGCCGCCCGCGTCCCTGCTGCCGCAGCCCGCCAGCAGAAGGCAGATCAGCACAAGGCTTTGGAACAAGGGGTGGAAAGGCTGCAATCTCGGCGGCATGACGTCCTCTGGCTTTACGGCAGATTGTATCTGCATAGCGCATATCCAGTTCCCTGTCCAGACCGGCTCCGGCGCGGCGTACTTGACGCAATGCGGTTTTGTCGTATCTTGCCGTAACGGCGTCGGGGCATGACCGCACCGCCGCGCAACACGGGGGCAGCATGGGCAAACAATTGATTATTGTGGAATCGCCGGCCAAGGTGAAGACCATCAAAAAGTTTCTGGGGCCGCAGTACATGGTGCAGGCCAGCGTAGGCCATGTGCGCGACCTGCCCTCGGGCCAGCTGGCCGTGGATGAGGAGCACGACTTTGCCCCGCACTATGAAGTGATTGACGCCAAAAAAAAGGTGGTCAGCGAACTGCGCAGCGCCGCCGCCAAGGCCGAAACCGTGTTCCTGGCCCCGGACCCCGACCGCGAAGGGGAGGCCATTGCCTGGCACGTGGCCGAGCTGATCAAGGATAAAGCCAAGGACATCAAGCGCATCCAGTTCAATGAAATCACCGCCCGGGCCGTCAAGGAGGCCCTGGCCTGCCCCCGGCCGCTCAATGCCCACTTGTTTGAGGCCCAGCAGGCCCGTCGCGTGCTGGACAGACTGGTAGGCTACAAGATTTCGCCCCTGCTCTGGAAGACCGTCAAACGCGGCATTTCCGCCGGGCGGGTGCAGTCCGTGGCCCTGCGGCTTATTGTGGAGCGCGAGGAAGCCCGCGAGGCCTTTAAGCCGGAGGAATACTGGCTCTTCCGCGCCTTGCTGGCCGGAGAGACGCCGCCGTCTTTCAAGGCGGATCTGGCAAAAATCAACAACAAAAAAGCAGTAGTGGCCAATGCGGCCCAGGCCGAAGAGCTGGAGGCCGCCCTCACGGGACAGCCCTTTGTGGTGCAGAGTGTGGAGGAAAAGGAGCGCGAGCGCGCCCCCCAGCCGCCTTTCATCACTTCTACCTTGCAGCAGGCCGCCAACCAGCGCCTGAGCTATACGGCCAAGCGGACCATGAATCTGGCGCAACGTCTTTATGAGGGCGTGGAGCTGGGCGACAAGGGGCTTACGGCCCTTATCACCTATATGCGTACGGACTCCACCCGCATTGCCGACGAGGCCCGCCAGGCCGCCAAGGAATACATAACCGCTGCCTACGGCAAAGAATATCTGCCCAAACGCGCCCGGATTTACAAGGCCAAGGAAAGCGCCCAGGACGCGCACGAAGCCATCCGCCCCGTGGATGTGACCCTCACGCCCGACCTGGTGCGGCCCCACCTGCCGCCGGATCAGTTCAATCTGTACCGGCTCATCTGGGCGCGCTTTGTGGCCTCACAGATGGCCGGGGCGCGCTTTCACGATACGTCCGTGACCATCGCCTGCGCCCACACCCAGTGGAAGGCCAAGGGCGAGCGGCTGCTCTTTCCCGGTTTTCTGGCGGTCTTGCCGCGCGGGGCCCAGGAGGAGGCCGCGGCCCTGCCGCCCCTGCACGCCGGTCAGACCCTGGATCTGGAAAAGCTGGAAAAGGAACAGAAGTTTACCCAGCCGCCGGCCCGCTACAGCGAAGCGAGCCTGGTGCGCGAACTGGAAGAGCTGGGCATTGGCCGTCCCTCCACCTATGCAGCCATTATTTCCACCCTGCAGGACAGGGAATATGTGACCCTGGCGGAGAGGCATTTTATGCCCACGGATCTGGGCCGCGTGGTCTGCCGTCAGCTTACGGAAAATTTCGGCCGACTCATGGACGTGAGCTTTACGGCCAAGATGGAAGAAGATCTGGACAAAGTGGCTGAGGGCAAGGAAGGCTGGGTGGACCTGCTGCACGCCTTTGCGGGCGACTTCAACCCCACCCTGGCCGCTGCGGCCAAAAATATGCAGAGCGTCAAGGGCGGGCTGCCCGCCAACCTGGCTTGCCCGGAATGCGGCAAACCCTTGATGATCAAGTTCGGCAAGGCCGGGGCGTTTTTAGCCTGTTCCGGCTACCCGGAATGCCGCTATACCAGCAATTTTGAGCGGCGGGAGGACGGCAGCGTGGCCCCCGTGGCCCCGCAGAAGCCGCAGTACGAAAAAGTGGGGCAGTGCCCCCAATGCGGACGCGACTTGGTCATCAAACGCTCCCGCACGGGCAGCAGCTTCATTGCCTGTACGGGCTACCCCGAATGCCGCTACGCCGCGCCCCTTTCCACGGGCGTGCCCTGCCCGCGCTGCGGCAAGGGCCAGTTGGTGGAAAAAAGCACCAAACGCGGCAAGATATTCTATTCCTGCGACCAGTACCCCCAGTGCGATTTTGCCTTGTGGGACAAACCCGTGCCCGGACCCTGCCCGCGTTGCGACTCCCCCTATCTGGTGGAGAAAAAACAGCGCGGCGGCGGGGTCAAAGTTGTCTGCCCGGTCAAGGGGTGCGGCTATGTGCGGGAGGAGGAAGAGCATGAGTGAGATTGCCGGCGGCATGCCCGCGCCCCTGTGGGAAGAGACCTTGGAAGCGCGGGTGGTGGAGCTGCTGCGCCGAGGGGAAACCGTGGCCTTGGTGACCATTGTGCGCAGCGCAGGTTCGGCCCCGCGCCACGCGGGCACGCGCGCCTTGTGCACGGCCGCGGGCTTTGAGGGCACGGTGGGCGGCGGGGCGCTGGAGGCCCGCGCTATGGAGGCGGCCCGGCAGTGCCGGGAAAGCGGCCTCTCGGCCTTGGTGCGCTGCGACCTGACCGGCCTGGGGCCGGACAGCGACATGATCTGCGGCGGGCAGATGGAGGTGCTCTGCGAAGTGCTTACCCCTGAGGCCGCGGCGTTGTTTGCTTTGGCTACCGCCGCCCTGCGCGAGGACAAACGCGGGGCCTGGCTGGTGGACGTGAGCGAGCCTTCCCTTCCCCGACGGCAGTTGTGGCTGGAGGCCCTGCCCCCGGACCACGCCCTGCCGCCGCACGTTCTGGCCCATGCGGACGCGGCCCGCACGCTGCTGGAGGCCTGCGGCCGCAAGCCGGGCCTGGTGACGCAGGCGGGACGCAGCGTCTATGTGGAACCGCTCAGCGCGCCGCCTGTGCTGCTGTTGTGCGGGGGCGGGCACGTTTCGCTGGAGGTGGCCCGGCTGGCCCAGGCTTGCGGCTTTGTGGTGGACGTAGTGGACGATCGGCCCCAGTTTGCCAACGCCGAGCGTTTTCCCATGGCCCGGCACTGTCACGTGCTGCCGGAATTTGCCGATCTGGTGGAAACCTGCAACGTGGGGCGACGGCACTATGTGGCCATTGTTACCCGCGGGCACAGCTTTGACCGCGAGGTGCTGGCCCAGGCCCTGACCAGCCACGCGCGGTATATCGGCATGATCGGCAGCAAGGCCAAGAAGGCCCAGGTCTATGCGGCCCTGCGCGCCCAGGGCGTGCCCGACGCCGAGCTGGCTGCCGTGTGCTGCCCCATTGGCTTGCCCGTGGCCGCGGAAACCCCGCAGCAGATCGCCGTGGCCATTGTGGCGGAGCTTCTGGCTGTGCAGGCCGGGACGCTGCAGCGGCTGCGGCTGGAAGAGTAGGGGGCGTGCCGGTCGGCAGTGGCCGTTATTGCTTTTTCCCCTTTCGACAAACGTTTCTCCCCCTGTGTTCCTGGGCGCCATAACCTGACCGTCGCTTGACATTTGCCTTCCGTCACGACACTGTGAACGTGCACAGGCGGGTTTCATGGATGCGACCATCATTGCCGCGCTGGTTTTGTTCCTGGCGTTCATCATTTTTGACGCCCGCAGACGGACCGCGCAACAGCTCCGGCTTATCGCCGAAGAAAAGAGCGGCATTGCCGTGGCCTCCGGTATGACGGCCAGCATTGGCGTATTCTATCCCGACGTGCGCACCACGGTGGTCATGGGTGCTTCTGAAGACACCGGGATTTGCTACTACCGCGTCCTGCGCGACGGCAAGGTCATCAACCGCAGCAAGATCAGTCTGGGCAACATCGATCGCGTGGATCTGCTGGTCAACGGCACGGCCTATCGGCTGCAAGTGGACTCCTGCCAGGCCACGAGCTTTCTCAAGGCTACGGACGTGGCCGGCCGTTGTATGAGCCTGTTTTCGCCAGCCCAGTTGCAGGCCGTGCAACGCGCCGGGCTGCGTCTGGTCTTTCGGGACGAAGGCGGCGCGCAGAAGGCCCTGGACATCACCGTGCTGCGTATGGGCGATGAACGCCACCGCTTCAAGCGCATGGAATTATTTAAGGACGCCGTGTGGTGGCGCACTTTTCTGGAGAGTGCCGGCGCACAGGCCCGGCATGATGCCGTCCCGCCGGAGCAAGCCCCCCAGCTGGAACCCGGTGAAAAATCTTTGTAATTTTTTTTATTCAAAAAATACGCTAGGTTATAGCTTTTTTATACGGTCAGTTAACCCCCTGGAATAGCGCGCTTTTTAAAAAAGTTATGGTCGGGGGCGTTCTGTTGCTTTTTCGTATGAACTGTGTTCATTACAGTTCCGTTCCCCCCGACAGTGGGCTGGGACCGCGGTTTTTGGGCGCAGGAGCGCCTGCCATTACGGAGTGATTGCATGATCAGACGAACGCTTTTTTTCCTTTCCCTCAGCCTGTGCTGCCTGCTGGCGGCCTGCAAGAGCGACGAGAAGACCGCCGGGGCGGACATGCGTCTGCCCGTTTCGGTGGTGGACGTGACCGTGGCGGACGCGCCCTGGCCGGCGGAATACCAGGCCCAGGCGGCCGGTTCGCGTGCCGTGGAAGTGCGCGCGCGGGTACAGGGCATTGTTGAGAAACGCCTCTACGAAGAAGGCGACTTTGTGAAAGAAGGGCAGCTGCTCTTCCAGATCGAGCGCGACCAGTATGAGGCCCAGATGCAGCAGGCTCAGGCCCAGTTCACCAATGCCGAGCGCGAGTGGCGGCGCATCCGTCCTTTGTATGAAAAAAACGCCGTGTCGCAAAAGGACCGCGACAACGCCCTGGCCGCTTATGACAGCGCCCGCGCGGCCCTGCGCCAGGCCAGAATCAATCTGGACTACTGTCAGGTGACGGCTCCGGTTTCCGGCTACAGCAGCAAGGAAAACGTCACCCCAGGCAACCTGGTGAGCAACAATTCTCTGCTCACCTATGTGAACCAGACCGACCCCATGTACATCGACTTTTCCATCCCTGCACCTCGGCGCATGGCCCGGCAGACCCTGGCCGCGCAAGGACGGCTGCGCTTTCCCGAGGGCAACCGCTACAAGGCGCGGCTGCGCCTTCTGGACGGCAGCGTGCACCAGGGCGAGGGCGAAGTGACCTTTATTGACAGCCAGGTGCAGCCGGGCACGGGCGTCATCAAGGCGCGCGCGGTCTTTGCCAATGCCGACCGCAGCATCATGCCCGGTCAGTACGTGCGCCTGTATGTGGAAGGCGACGTGCTGACCCACGCCGTGCTCATCCCCCAGAAGTGCGTTCTGCTGACCCAGAAGGGCTCTATGGTCATGGGCGTGGACAAGGACGACACGGTTTATCCCATCCCGGTTACGGTGGGCGTGGCTGTGGGCGACAAATATCTGGTGCTGGAGGGCCTCAAAGGGGGCGAACGCATCATCAGCGAAGGCATCATCAAGGCCCGCCCCGGGGCCAAGGTGCGCGTGCAGCAGGTGGGCGGCCAGAAGGCGCCCCAGGAAGCCGCGCCCAAGAAGTAGGTAGTTTATGGCTGTTTCCACCAAGCCCAATTTCTTTTTGCGCAGGCCGGTTCTTTCATCAGTCATCTCCATTGTCATTACTTTGGTGGGCGCGCTGGCCATGAAGGCCCTGCCCATTGCCCAATACCCCGATCTGGTGCCGCCCACGGTCAATGTGTCGGCCGCGTATCCGGGCGCTTCTGCGGAAACCATCGCCTCTACGGTGCTGGCCCCGCTGGAAGTGAGCATCAACGGCGTGGAAAACATGCTCTACATGACTTCCACCGCCGGCTCCGGCTCCGGCTCCGGCAGCATCAACGTCTACTTTGCCCTGGGCTCCAACCCGGACATGGCCCTGGTTAACGTCAACAACAAGGTTAACTTGGCCCAGACCACCCTGCCCGAAGACGTGCGCCGCCAGGGTGTGAGCGTGGTCAAACGTTCGCCGGCCATGCTCCAGGCCTTTGCCTTCTTTTCGCCAGACGGCCGCTATGACCAGATTTACATCCACAACTGGATGCAGATCAACGTGGTGGACGAGCTCAAGCGCGTGGAAGGCGTGGGCGACTGTTCCGTCTTCGGCTCCATGGACTACGCCATGCGCGTCTGGCTCCAGCCGGACAAGCTGGCCAAGTACGGGGTTTCCGTCAACCAGGTGAAGGCCGCCATCCAGGAGCAGAACTCCCAGTACGCTCCCGGACGCCTGGGCGATATGCCTACCAGCGCCGACACCCAGCTGGCCTGGCAGATAGACACCCAGGGGCGTCTGGTGACGCCTGAAGAATTCGGCGAAATCATTATCCGTTCCGGGCCGGACAGCGCCATGCTGCGTCTTAGGGACGTGGCCCACATTGAAATGGGCGGCAAGGACTACAGCGTCAGTTCCACCTACAACGGTATGGTGGCCCGCATGGGCGCAGTTTACCTGCTGCCCGGGGCCAACGCCATCGCCACCGGCGACCGCGTTAAGGCCAAGCTGGCCGAAATCGGCCAACGCCTGCCGGACGGCATGGAATACAAAATCGTGGTGGACACCAACGACTTTGTGCTGGAGTCCATCCACGAGGTGCTTTCCACTCTGGTGGAAGCCATGATCCTGGTCATCATCGTGGTCTATGTCTTTTTGCAGAACTGGCGGGCCACGCTCATCCCCTGCATCGCCGTGCCCGTGTCCATCATCGGTACTTTTGCGGGCCTCTACGCCTTCGGCTACACTATTAATACACTTACGCTTTTCGCTATGGTGCTGGCCATCGGCATTGTGGTGGACGATGCCATCGTGGTGCTGGAAAACGTGGAACGCATCATGAGTACGGAGCATTTGCCGCCCAAGGAGGCCACGGCCAAAGCCATGAACGAGGTTACCGCCCCGGTGGTGGCCATTGTGCTGGTGCTCTGCGCCGTGTTTATCCCGGTTTCCTTTATGGGCGGTCTGGCCGGGCAGATGTACAAGCAGTTCGCCATCACCATTTCCGTTTCGGTGGTGCTCTCCGGCGTGGTGGCCCTGACCCTCACCCCGGCCCTCTGCGCCCTGCTGCTCAAGCCCCACGATCACGACTACAAACCCTTGCGGGGTTTTGTCTGGTTCAACTACGCCTTTGGCCGGGTGACCCGCCGCTACGTCAATATTGTTCGCTTTATCAAAAAATCCACGGTGCGCGCCCTTGTGCTTTGCGCCATCATGGTGGCCTTTACGGCCTGGCTTTTCCGCGTGGTGCCCGGCGGCCTCGTGCCCAACGAAGACCAGGGTTACATGCTGGGCATGTACATTCTGGACGACGGCGCGTCCCAGCCCCGTACCGCCAAGGTGGGCGAGGTGATCACCGGCTTTCTGACCAAACAGCCTGCCGTGGAGGCCATTACCACCATCAACGGCCTGGACATCACCTCCATTTCCGTCAAGAGCAACTACGGCACCTTTTTTGCCAAGCTCAAACCCTGGGAAGAACGCACTGCGCCGGGCATGTCCGCCGACGACGTCACGAGCAAGGTCATGGCTGTTACCATGATGCAGCCCGAAGCCGTGGTGTTGGGCTTTACCCCGCCGCCCATCAGCGGCATGAGCACCACCGGCGGCTTTGAAGGCTATGTGCAGATGCGCGGCACCGGCAGCCTCAAGGACATGGAGGCCATGGCCAACAAACTTGTGGCCGAGGCCTCTGCCAAAAAGCCCGACGGCACGCCCAAATACCCGGCTATCGGCATGGTGCGCAACCTCTTTTCCACCGGTTCCCCTCAGCTCTACGCCAACCTGGACCGCGACCGCTGCAAGGACATGGGCATCAGCATTGCCGACGTGTTCACGGCCATGGGCGGCACCTTTGGCGGGGCCTACGTCAACGACTTCAACTACCTGGGCCGCACCTTCCAGGTGCGTCTGCAATCCGAACACAACTATCGCGACTTGCCGGAAGACCTGAACGACGTCTACGTGCCCAACAACAAAGGCGAAATGGTGCCTCTCACCGCGGTTATGACCCTTGAGCGCCGCACGGCCCCTCAGGTGGTGGAGCGCTATAACGTTTTCCCCGCCGCCCACGTCATGGGTTCTCCCGCGCCGGGCTATTCTTCCGGTCAGGCCATCGCGGCCATGGAAGAAGCCGCGGCCGCTGTGCTGGACACCGACTATCAGCTGGGCTGGGTGGGCTCGGCCCTGCAGGAAAAGCTGGCCAGCGCCGATACCACCACCATCTTTGTGCTGGCCCTGGTCATGGTTTTCCTGATTCTGGCCGCCCAGTACGAATCCTGGTCCCTGCCCCTGGCCGTGCTCACGGCCGTGCCCTTCGGCGTGTTTGGCGCGCTGCTGGCCACCTGGGCGCGGGGCCTTTCCAACGACGTCTACTTTCAGGTGGCCCTGGTCACCCTCATCGGGTTGGCCGCCAAAAACGCCATCCTCATCGTGGAGTTCGCCGTAGAGGCCTGGCGCGCCGGCCGCAGCCTGGACGCCGCAGCCTTGCACGCCTCCAAGCTGCGCTTCCGGCCTATCATCATGACCTCCCTGGCCTTCATTCTGGGGTGCGTGCCTTTGGCCATCAGTTCCGGCGCGGGGGCCAACAGCCGCCACTCCATCGGCACGGCGGTCATCGGCGGCATGCTGGTGGCCACCTGCATCGCCACGCTTTTCATCCCCTTCTTCTTCAAGCTGATCATGCAGATCTCGCTGAAAATCCAGGGCAAGACCGATCCCCACGAAGGCCGTAACTCCGTGGGGGACGAACAGGAGGAAATATGAGCGTTCTCCGCTCCGTCCGCGCCACGCCTCTGCTGTGGATGCTGGCCTGCCTTGCGCTGCTGTCGGGCTGTTCTCTGGCGCCTCACTATGATCGGCCCGATCAGGAGCTTCCCGCCCAGTGGCGCAGTGTGGACCTGGGCGCGACGCCGCTGCACACGGACTGGTGGAACCGGTTCAACGATCCCGTGCTCAGCGCACTGGTGGAGGAGGCCCTCAAGAATAATCAGGATCTGGCCCAATCCCTGGCCAACATAGACTCCGCCGCCGCCCAGGTAGGGGTGGCCACCGCCGGGCTTCTGCCCCAGGTTTCGGGCTCGGGCGAGGCGCTGTCTTCCAGCGCTTCGGAAAAAGCGCCCAATACCGGCTCCTACGAAGACAAGGGCCTTACCCGTTCATCCACCACGTATCAGGGCTCGCTCAGCGCCGCCTGGGAACTGGACTTCTGGGGCAAGCTGCGCAACCGGCGCACCATGTTGGGCGACGTGCTCATGAATACGGTTATCGGGCACGAAGCCAAACGCCTGGCCGTGGCCGGAGAAACCGCACAGGCCTATTTCTCTCTGCTGGCTCTGGACATGCAACTGGATACGGCCCGGCGCACCCTCAAAACGCGTGAAGATGCCTTCAGCATCTACTCCAGCCGTTACAAGCAGGGCGACATTACCGAGCTGGACTGGCAGCGCGCCCGCGCCGAAGTGGAAACCGCCCGCGCCCAGGTGCACACCAGCACCGTGGCTGTGGACAAGGCCGAAGCCGCCCTGGCCGTGCTGCTGGGCCGCTCGCCCCGCGACATCATGGAGCGCGCCATGGTCCGTGGTCAGGCCATCAGCATGCTGCCTGCGCCGCCTGCCTTGCCGGCCGGTCTGCCTTCGGACCTGCTGGAACGCCGCCCGGACATCCGCGCCGCCGAGTTTCTGATTATGGCTAATAACGCCAATATCGGCGTGGCCCGCGCTCAGTTTTTCCCCTCCATTTCCCTTACGGGCATGCTGGGCACGGTCAGCTCCTCCGTGGGCAGCCTGTTCAGCGGGCCGGCCGGCGTGTGGAGTTACGGGGTTTCGGGCAATGTGCCCCTGCTGGACTTCGGTAACAACTGGTACAACCTTAAGGACGCGGAAGCCAAAAAGCGCGCCGCCATTGCCGAATACCGCAAGGCTGTGCAAAACGCCTTTGCCGACATTCGCACGTCCCTCACGGCCCAGCGCGAGGCCGACGCCATTGTGCGCAGCATGCAGATCCAGGTGGAAAGCCTGCGCCGCTCCACCCAGATCGCCCGGCTGCAGTACGACAACGGCTATACGGACTACCTGACCGTGCTGGACGCCGAACGCCAGCTCTTTGCCGCCGAACTGCAACTGGCCGGCGCCCTGCGCGACCGTCTGGACAGCGTGGTGGGCGTGTGCATGGCCCTGGGCGGCGGCTGGCAGGACAGCGGCGCACGGCCCGGCTTGCTGACCACAGACGCGCAGGAACTGGCCCGGCGGCAGCAGGCCCACCAGACAGCCACGCCGGCAGCAACCCCGGCAGCAACCCCGACCGCCCCGGCCAGGGCGGAGTAGGGCGAACTGGACGAAATTGGCGAAAGCCAGGTTTATTACGGGGGAAGGGGGAACTTTTGTTCACAAAAGCGCTCCTTCCCCCGTGCCTCCCCTTCCTTCAAAAAACTTTTTCTGGGGCGCGGCGGGTTCGGCCTGCGCGCCTCTGACCAGAGTCGTGTTTGTTGCTGCGCTGACAAGCACGGCCATTGTTTTTCCAGCCGTCCTCTTTTGGTCCATTTTCGGCTTTGGCTCGCAGGATGCGGTACGGAAGTTTTGCGCGGGCGGGCGCTTGGCAGAGGCGGGCGCTTGCCGCCACCAGGCGTGGCTATACCTGCCCTGCGGGCATAGCCGCTTGACAAAATAGGGCGTTTTGCCTATTGCTGTTGTCCTGCGCAGTTGGCGCTGTGTGGGGAAGTAGCTCAGCTGGGAGAGCATCGCCTTCGCAAGGCGGGGGTCGAGGGTTCAAATCCCTTCTTCTCCACCATTTTTCAAGGGGTTACGGTGAAAACCGTGACCCCTTAATTTTTTGTACACATTATCCTGTATACAGGCTCTACACCAAAGACGGGGGCAAGCGCCTTCAACGGACCGCTGTGCCCCCGTCTTTGAGGTAGAGCCGGCAAGCGCCTTCAACGGACCGCTGTGCCCCTGTCTTTGAGGTAGAGCCCCCTTTTTAAGGGAACCGGGCGCTTCAAAATATGTTGTTATCAGACTGGCTAGGATAGCCTTTTGTAATTACAGAAGGAGTTATCCAGAATAGTCACTTTGTCCGCCAGCGCAATAGCTTTTGGCAAATTTTCAAGGCTGCGGCTAAAACGGCGGATAACATCCCGAGGCGGAACTCTATGTCCCCCCCGTGACGCGCGAGCCGCAACTCGTTTCAGCGCAAGCATTTCTGACGCAAGGCATATGTATACAAGCTCAATTTTATAGCCTCGCTGTTTTGCCTTTGCCATCAGCGTGAAGTCAAACCTGGCGGTAAGGGTAGACTCTCGCGCAAATGAAACTCCCTCTTCCAGAAAAAGGTGAGCCATACGAGCAGCAGCCTTACCAGCGGCTATGGGAGACAAGCCTTCTGCAGCAAGTTTATCAGGGTCAATAACCAGCAGATTTTCCCGCATAGCAATCGCCCTTGAAAAAGTGCTCTTGCCTGCCCCATTTGGGCCGCAGATGCACAAGAGCGTGGGCATTACCTGACCTGTTGTTGGGCTTCGTTGAGTGACATCGTTTCCGTGTGACCATCGGGATAGCGAAGGGTATACTGCCCATTTTCATCCAGGTAGTTCAGCGGAACCCCCTTTTTTTTCAGTTCAAGCTCAAGGATTACGCGCTGATTCTCTATGGCAGTTTCGACCAGTTCTTCAAGGGTAAGCGACATAATGCCTCCGTCCCCACAGATTACGGGTAAGCCTGTTGCCGGTCAACGGCCTGTGCCTGTGTGGCAAACAAGGGATGAAGCGCAGGCTGCCGACCTATGCAAGCGCCACAAAGGCAAAACCTATCATCTGAGGGAGGTGATGCCGAGCAAATCCTGCTGGCTATTCTGGCCCAAGTTTTGGGAGGGGCACCCGGCCACCCCTGGGACGATCCTGCAAGCCGTTTTTTGCAATCTGTGCAGCAGGCCCCCAAGGACAAAGCCTATTCCGAAGTGCAGGCGTGAAATTTTTGCGGCCTAGGTGGGGGCACAGGGGAGCCTCTGTTGTTGGCTACACCAAAGACGGGGGCAAGCGCCTTCAACGGACCGCTGTGCCCCTCCCTTTGAGGTAGCCCCCCCCTTGATGTAGCTCCTGTTTTTCTCGGATAAAGCCGTAAGACCCGCCCTGTTTTGAACATCAGGGCGGGTCTTGTGCGCTTGTGACGGGATATTTTTGCACTCCGGCGCGGCTTGCGGTCTTGCCGGAATTTGGTCTGCTGCCGCCCTTTGGCGCCGGTCAGGCTCGGTCCTCGCGGGGGCTGCTTTTTTTTGCTAATGCACGAACATTCCATGTATTATTACCGTGAAAACAGGTGCAGTGTCTGTGAATGTCCTATTGGGATAGTCAATTATAATTTTCTTTAGGAATTTGTTGTGAATTTTTGCACTGAGTAAATATTTTTTTGAAAGAGTCGTTGACA
>ENA-UEYG01000061-UEYG01000061.1-human-gut-metagenome-genome-assembly--contig:-NODE-61-length-68105-cov-5.417593_pt1 | contig 68105 bp, 64 predicted proteins | sample MGYA00242933_ERZ507934 | MGnify/ENA primary metagenome ERZ507934 (study PRJEB26167, sample SAMN06115527) | human gut metagenome | host: Homo sapiens | place: China:Zejiang | collected 2015-11-10... | reverse complement strand
GGTGGAGGCGGCATACACCTAAAAATATTATTAACTAGTTATAATAAAAGAAATAAAATTTTTATTCATATTTACTTACTCAAATTCGTACTCAAATGAAAAATTTTTCTATTTGGTAGCGTGATACGGACCTGAGTTCGATGGCGTGATCACCCGGTCAAAGAGATCTGCTGTCTTTTGGGGGAGAAAATGCGCGAACGATTCTTGATATTCTCTAGACAGTTATTCGCGTTCTAACATGTATAATCTTCATATAGGAGTTGATAATGGCAGATCAGAAAATCGGCAGAGATGCAGGCTCAGGCAAATTCATCCCGGTTAAAGAAGCTGAAAAAAGACCTAAAACTACTGTGATTGAGACTAGTAAGAAGGATCGGAAAAAGAGCGGAAAAAAATGAGATTGGAGGCAGGGACTTGAGAAATCGAGTCCCATTTTTATTTCGGACCTTGCCAAGTCAATTGGAAGTATGTATTCTCTAAGCATACATAAGGATACATAAGAACATGCAAGGGAGTACGTATGCAACCAACGACAACGACAATCCGGCTCGACCCGGAAATACGCGTCCAACTGGATACAATGGCCGAGCAGATGGACAGGCCTCGCGCCTGGATAATCAAGGAAGCCATTGCCCAATACCTTGAGCGTGAGACATGGTATCTCGCCGGAGTACAAAAGGGAATAGATGATGCGGACGCGGGCCGGGTAATTAGTCATGAAGAAATGGGAGCGCGGCTAAAGGCGAAGGGCTTCAATGTCGCCCCGTAGCCCACTGATAATTCACTGGACTGAAGCCGCTGCGAAAGACATGGACGGCATAACTGACTATCTATTTGGCGAAGGCTTGGCTTTTGACGCGGTAGAGGACTATGTGAAGCGCATTTACAGCGCACCCCACCACCTCGCCACGCTTCCGGGTGCAGGCAAGCCGGGGAGAGTACCCAGCACCAGAGAATGGCTCGTCAAAGACACGCCATATGCACTTATTTATCGCGTACTGGCTGATAGAGTGCAGATTTTGCGCGTTATGCACGGTAGCCACCAGTTTCCAGAGCAATAAACCCGCCATGAAGCTCGCACAGGTGTCTTAGGCTCTACTTGTAACTGCTCCTAAAAATGGGAGGATTACCGAAGTTTCTGGAATTCATTTCTACTCAAATTCTTATCAAGGCAATTGAGTACAAAGGCACTTTGGGCCGGATTCTGTCGGACAAAGAGAAAGGCCAAAACCCTTTATTTGCAAGGTGTTTTGGCCTTTTCTGTCCATCGTTGGACTGAGCTGTTGGTGGAGGCGGGGGGAGTCGAACCCCCGTCCGCGAACATTCCACACGAAGCATCTACAGGCTTAGGTCGAGTATGGCTTTCACCGTCCTGATGGCCCCCGACCAGGCGCAGGACGGCAATCCCGCCGGTAACCTCCTCGCAGAAGACCCCGGTGGGCACCGGTCTCTGCCAGCCTGATAAATGTCGCCGCACGGGGTTATCAGGCGTGGCCCCGCGCGACGTGACCGCCTAGGCGGTCTTTGCCTCGCTGTTATTAGGCAGCGTAAGCGTAGTCGTAATCGTTGTTGGCAATTACTTTTGTTGCCGCTTTTTACGAGGCCAGCGGCGCCTCGGCCTGCCGCTCCGGTTTCTACGTCCCCGTCGAAGCCAGTGCGCCCCCCAATGGGTTCTTTTGGAAGATAAGCCTCTCGCCGCCATTTGGCAAGGGCTCTTGGGGGCATTGGGTGGCGTAAGCCCGTGAAAGGCTCAACGCAGATAAAAATGTGAAAGCGATCCTTTAAGGCACATTTGATAGCGCCCCAACAGGGCGGCATTATCCGCCAGGGCGGTCACATTCTCTTCCGCAGCGGCACAGGCCTGCGCAGTCACTTCCATACCGTGGGCCAGCACGGCCAGGCGGGCCATTTCGTGAAAATGCACGCTCAAATCCTGATGTTCCGCAAACAGCGCGTAAAGCCCGGCAGCCTCGTCCTCTTCGCCTTCAACCAGCACGGCGTTACCCCCGGCTACAGAAAGGCGCAACCGCCCCTCCGGGGCAAGGCCGCGCGCCTGCATCAAGAGCGTCAGCCGGGCCAAAAAATCTTCCTGCAGGGCATCGAGGCGGGCTTCCAGGGCAGGCAGTACCAGCGGATAGATGCGGGAAAGGCTGTCCAGAGCACGCCGGGCCGCCGGGTCCAGGGGGGGCGGCGCAGCAAAGGCGTCTCCGTCCTCCGGGGATGCCGCAGCAGGGTGGCGCAGATGGAGCATATTCCGAACTTGGTTTTGACTGCTGGTAGTCACAAACGCCCCCTTGACAGTTTATTGCCGCACAATTCTCACTGGCCTGCCCCAGTTGCCGCGCGCCCGCATCTATGGGGAAAGCGGGCGGCGAAAAATGCCGCCTCAAGCCATTGGCGCAGAATAAAGCAAGATGGGTGCCAGAATCTGAAAACTCTTGCGCGGAGCGGATTTTCTAGAGAAAGTCAAAAATATGGCAACAAAGGTACTCTAGGGACGGCAAGACTTGCCGTCTGACCCGCGCCGCCTTGCCAGTTCCGGACTTTTTCCGTAGGCTTGAGGCATGGCAAAAATACGTGAAGTGTACCGCTGTTCCTCCTGCGGGGCACAGACCACGCAGTGGCGCGGGCAGTGCCCCAGTTGCCACGAGTGGAATACCCTTGAAGCTGTGACCCAGCCCAAGACCGCCGTTAGGACGCCGCACCGAACAGGTGTCGTGGGCGCGGGCGGTCGGGCCGTACCCCTGCACGCCGTGGCGGACGAAGGGCACGAGCCTTTCGGCAGCGGCCTTGCGCCGCTGGACCGCATTCTGGGCAAGGGCTTGGTGCCCGGAGCCGCACTGCTCATGGGCGGGGAGCCGGGCATAGGCAAGTCCACCCTGTTGCTGCAGGTGGCGGGCATGGTGGCGGCCGGGGGGCGTACAGCGCTCTATGCCAGCGGGGAGGAATCCTTGCCGCAGATTCGGGGCCGGGCCGAACGTCTGGGCTTGCTGGACTCCCGTCTGCTGGCCTTGGCCACCTCTCGCGTGGAAGACGTGCTGGAAGCGGCTACGGCCGCCGCGCCCGCCTTGCTGATCGTAGATTCCGTCCAGACCCTGACCAGCCTGGAGGCCGAGGGCCTGCCCGGCAACGTCACACAGGTGCGGGCCGTGGCCACGGCCTTGGTGGAATTTTGCCGCCGCGCGGACTGCACTCTCATTCTGGTGGGGCATGTGACCAAGGATGGCGTGCTGGCCGGGCCGCGCCTGCTGGAGCATATGGTAGATACGGTCCTTTCCCTGGAGGGTGATCGCCGCCAGATGTTCCGTCTGCTGCGGGTGTTCAAGAACCGCTTTGGCCCTAACGAAGAGCTGCTGGTCTTCCGCATGGCGGCCCGTGGCCTGCAGGTGGTGGACGACCCCGCAACCTTTTTTCTGGGCCAGCGCGACGCGAGCCTTTCGGGCACGGCGGTAGTTATGGCCGTGGACGGCCAGCGCCCCCTGGCCGTGGAGGTGCAGGCTCTGGTTTCGCGCACTTTTTTGAGCATTCCCCGGCGGGCCGCCCTGGGTTTTGATGTGGGGCGGCTGCATTTGCTGCTGGCCGTGCTGGAAAAGCGCCTCAAGCTCAATTTCGGTCAGGTGGACATTTATGCCAAGGTGGGCGGCGGCATGAAACTTAATGAGCCGGGGCTGGATCTGGCGCTGGTGGCCGCTGTGCTTTCGTCGTATTATGACGTGGCCCTGCCGGAAAAGTGCGTGCTGTGGGGCGAGGTGGACCTGAACGGCCAAGTGCGGCCCGTGGCGGCGCAGGATCTGCGCTTGAAGCAAGCCCGCCGTCTGGGGTTCGAGCCCATTTTGCATCCGGCCGCAGGGCAGGGAGGCGTGGGCACCATCGCGGCCCTGCAGCAGCGTTTGTTTCACCGCAAGTGAGGTCGGCCATGCCCCTGGAAGTGGAACGTAAATATCTGCATGTGGATTTACAAGCCTTGCGTCAGACCCTGGCGGACAGCGGCGCGCACTGCCTGGGCGCGCATTTTGAGAGCAACTGGGTCTTTGACGCGCCCGACCGCGCCCTGCTGGAAAGCGGCCGCCTGCTGCGTTTGCGCAGTCAGGAATGGCCGGACCGTACCCGCCATGTGCTCACCCTCAAGCGGCCCGCGCCCGCGTCCGGCTACTATAAGGTGCGCGAGGAGCTGGAAACGACGGTAGAGGACGGCCCAGCCCTGCACGCCATTCTGGCCGGGCTGGGCTACACGGTGACGGCCCGCTACGAAAAGGTGCGCGAGCCCTGGCGGCTTGAAGATGTGGAAGTGGAGCTGGACGCGCTTTCCTTCATAGATGTGGTGGAGTTGGAGGGGCTGGCCGCGCATATTGATTCGGTGCAGCGCCGCCTTGCTCTTGACAAAGCCATAATAAGCACCAAAAGTTATCATGAGCTGCACCAGGAATGGCTGCGGCAAAACCACCAGCCGCCGCAATTTTCTTTCGTGTTTGACGCGGCGCAGCGGGCCGCGTGGCGGCAAAAGCTGGGACTTCCGGCGGATATCCCTGCGCCGGACGCGCCCGGCGGCGAGAACACCGTGTCGGAGCCTTCCCATGTCGTGGAATGACGCAAACCGTAGCGACGGCCAGAGCCGTGTGGCGGTGGAGCAGGAAATCAAGGAACCGGAACGCTACCGGGTGCTGCTGCACAACGACGACTATACCAGCATGGATTTTGTGGTCAGCGTACTGCGCAACATCTTTCATAAAACCCCCGAAGAGGCTACGGCCATCATGCTGCTTGTGCACCATCAGGGTGTGGGCCAGTGCGGTGTGTTCACCCAGGAAGTGGCGGAAACCAAGGTCCACAGGGTGCGCACTACGGCCAGGGCCGCGGGGTATCCCCTCAAATGCACTATGGAAAAAGTCCATTGAGATACGCCTATGCTGAGTAAAAGTGTTCAAAGCGTCATCCGTGACGCGCTCATGGAAGCCCACCGCCGTCGGCACGACCTGCTGACCGTGGAGCACGTGCTCTTTGCCCTTACCAACAACATGCGGGGACGCATCATTCTGGAGGGCAGCGGCGCCAGCGTGCCAGTGCTGCGCGAACAGCTGGAGGAGTTTTTCAGCCGTGAGCTGGAGTCCGTGCCCCTCACGCGCAACCATGAAGTCTCCCAGACCGAGGGCGTACAGCGCGTACTGGACAGGGCGCTGGCGCATATCCGCTCCTCAGGACGCGACACGGTAGAACTGGGCGATCTGCTCATTTCCATCATGGACGAAGACGAGAGCTACGCCCTATTCTATCTGCGCAAGCAAGGGGTGGAACGCCTGGACGTGCTGACCTTTGTGTCGCACGGCCTGGAAGAGGGCGGCGGTTCGCGCGGCGTGGAGCAGGCCGGCGCCGAGGGCGGCAAGGAGGCCAAGGCCGCCGATCCGCTTGCCCAATATACGGTAGACCTCACCGAGCGGGCGCGGGAGGGCAAGATTGACCCCCTGGTGGGCCGGGAGGCGGAGCTGGACCGCGCCGTGGAGGTACTCTGCCGTCGCCGCAAGAACAACCCGCTGTTTGTGGGCGACCCCGGCGTAGGCAAAACCGCACTGGCCGAGGGCCTGGCCTTGCGCATCGTGGAGGGCCGTGTGCCCGAAATGTTTGCCCAAACCCACCTTTACGCCCTGGACATGGGGCTCTTGCTGGCGGGCACCCGCTACCGCGGCGATTTTGAAGGCCGCCTCAAGGCCGTGGTGCAGCGGCTTAAGGAACAGCCCGATTCCATCCTGTTTATTGATGAAATTCACACTATTGTGGGGGCGGGTTCCACCTCCGGCGGCTCCCTGGACGCCTCCAACCTGCTCAAGCCCGTGCTGGCCGGAGGCGAACTGCGCTGCATCGGCTCCACCACCTATGAGGAATTCCGCAACCATTTTGAAAAAGACCGCGCCCTGGCCCGGCGTTTTCAGCGCATCGACCTCACCGAACCCAGTGCGGAAGAGTGCCTGCGCATTCTGCAGGGGCTGGAAAAGCGCTACGCGGACTACCACAAGGTGCGTTATGTCCCGGCGGCCCTTAAGGCTATGGTGGACCTGACCGCCCGGCACGTGCGCGACCGCCTGCTGCCGGACAAGGCCATTGACGTGCTGGACGAGTGCGGCGCGGCCGTGCGCCTGGGGCGTGGCGTGCGGCCGGCGCGCGGAGAAGAAACCCCGCAGGTGGGCGTAGGCGATGTGGAGCGCGTGGTGGCCCGCATGGCGGGCGTGCCCGTGCGCACGGTTTCCGGCAAGGAACGCACGCGCCTGGCCCACCTGGAAAAGGACCTCAAGCAGCTGGTGTTCGGCCAGGAAACCTCCATTGAAGTCACCGTGCGGGCCATTTTGCGGGCACGCGCCGGCCTGGGGCAGGAGCAGCGTCCGGCCGGGGCCTTTTTATTCTACGGGCCCACAGGCGTGGGCAAGACCGAAGTGGCCCGCAGCCTGGCCAAGCTCATGGGCGTGGAATTTCTGCGCTATGACATGAGCGAGTATATGGAAAAACACGCCGTGTCGCGGCTTATCGGCGCGCCTCCCGGCTATGTGGGCTTTGACCAGGGCGGTCTGCTCACCGAGGCCGTGCGCAAGGCGCCTTACTCTGTGGTGCTTCTGGATGAAATGGAAAAGGCTCATCCGGATATCTTTAATGTATTGCTTCAAGTTATGGACTACGCCACGCTCACGGACAACACCGGACGCAAGACGGATTTTTCGCACGTGGTGCTGATCATGACCTCCAATGCCGGAGCCTTCGAAATGTCCCGGCCCAGTATGGGCTTTGCGGGTTCCGTACCGCAGGACGCGGCCCACAAGGCGCTCAAGGCCGTGGAAAACACCTTCAGCCCGGAGTTCCGCAACCGGCTGGACGCTCTGGTGCCCTTTGGCAGCCTGACGGAACCCATGATGCTGCGCATTGTGGACAAGTTTTTGAGTGACATCCACCAGAGCCTGGAGCAACACAGGGTAGAATTGACCGTAACCGACGCGGCCCGGCGCTGGCTGGCCCGCAAGGGTTTTGACCCGGCCATGGGCGCGCGGCCCCTGCGGCGGCTGCTGCGTACGGAGCTGGAAGACCGGCTGGCCTCCGCCCTGCTGTTCGGCAACCTGAAGAAGGGCGGCAAAGCCCGGCTGACGTGCTCCAACGACGGGCTGGAACTGGAAAGCGGACCCGCCCCCAAGGCGGCGGGCAAGGCCCCAAAAAACACCAGGAATGCGCTAGCCTGAGGCCGGTGCGGTAGTAGGCAAAAAGGGAAAGCCCACGGGCTTTCCCTTTTTGTATGCTTTTATAATGTTGATTGCTTACGCCTGATGGTGCGTCTGCACAGTGCGGTCTTCCTGTATAGCCTTTGTGCGCTGGCCTGCGGCGCGCAGCCGCCTCAGGAGTGGGTCAGGGCCGTAAGGGCGTAGTGCAGGGTGGCGTCAAAGTAGTCCAGCACGGCGCGCAGAGCGGCTTCTACGCTGGCCACGTCGCCCGTAAAAAGCAGGGAGCCGCCCACGCGGTCCAGAAAGCCCACCTCCACGGCGGCGGCCTTGGTGGCGATGTCCGCCGCGATAATTACGCCTTCGCTGGGGGTGATGGTCAGAATGCCGATGGCCGAGGCCTGCCGGTCGCCCAGCCCCAGATTGTGGAAAAGCGTCCGCTGGGGGCTGGCGATGAGGTGGGCCAGGGTAACCTGACGGCCCGGCACATGTTCCTGAATTATGCGCTGCTTGTGGTCTTCCATAGGGGCATCCGGGCTAGAGCAGTTGCCGCTTCAGTTCTTCGCTGGGGGAGGGGATGACGATTTTGCTGACTACGGGATTTGCCGCAGCTGCGTTGGCCGCCCCGGCCTCTACGGAAGAGCGCACGGCGCTGACCTCGCCGGTCATGACCACAAAGGCCTTGCCGCCCAGCCCGGCGGAAAGCCGTAGCTCCAGCAGGCTCACGTCGCCGGCTTTGGCCGCGGCGTCAGCCGCCAGCACGCAGGAGGCCGCCGTATAGGTTTCAATAACGCCCAGGGCGTTGATGGGGCCGGGCAGGGCCGTGCCGTTCATGGCCGGGACCACGTCCGCATGCACATTGGGGATGACGAAGCTGTCCACCACCATGTCGCCGCCCAGGCGCAGGCCGGTTTCCACGGAGTCAGTAACCGCGCCGGTGTCGCCCGTGATGATGATCAGGTACCTGCCGGGGCAGGTGGTGCGCGCCAGCACCAGTTCCACCTGGGCCGCCTTGACCATGGCGTCTGCCGTTTCCATGCCCAGCCCGATGCTGTTCAGTTCTACACAGCCGATAGTGCGTACTCTCATGATGCTGTCCCTTTAAGCCCTGATGGTGATAAAGCCGTTTTCCACCGCACGTATTGTGCCGCTGATGCTGGCGTGTACGCGTGCGCCCATGGCGCCTTCGGGGATTTCCCCCAGCAGATCGCCCACGTGCACCTGCCGGCCCACTGTTACTACAGGCACGGCGGGCGCGCCGATATGCTGGCGCAAGGAAATGCGCACCTCCGTGGGCACATAATCGCCCACAAAGGGCGGGTGGGCCGCATAGTCGCTCAGGCCCAGACGCTGCACCAGGCGGCTGGTGGGGATGCGCCGCTCCTCCCGAAAGCGTGACGGGTGCAGGGGGCGTCCGTCGTATTGCCAGGCAATGCGGGCCTTGCCCAGTTCTCTTTTGAGCTGAGCGTTGACCTCGCGTGGGGAAAGGCCCAGCGGACAGGCGAATTTTTCGCAGATGCCGCACTCGGAACAGAGCAGGGCCTCTTTGGCCACAGGAACTTCCGTCGCCGCCGTCCCGGCGGACACGCGCATGAGCTTGTGCGGATGCAGGCTGTGCCCCAGCAGGTTGCGCGGGCAGAGGTCTGTGCACAGGGAGCACTGACAGCAGACTGTGTTGGTCAGCCGCCGCACAGTGCGTTCGTCCATGATTTTGCGGGCCACCACCGTATGGTCCGGAGGCAGCACCAGCAGGCCGCTGGTGGTCTTGGTCACGGGCTGCTGTGTATGGGGCAGCACCCGGCCCATCATGGGGCCGCCGTCTACTACTTTATACTCCGTAAGGGTGGGGCCGCCCGCAAAGCGCAGCACCTCGTCCACGCAAGTGCCCACAGGCACGCGCAGCACCATGGGCCGGGCCACTGCACAGCCCACGGTAAGGTAGCGGTGGGTCACGGGTTTGCCCTCCAGGGCGCGCGCCACATTGCAGAGGCTTTCCACATTGCTGACCACAGCGCCCACCTGCAGGGGCAGGCCCCGCTCCGGCACCACAGCGCCCAGCACTTCGTAGACCATGACCTGTTCGTCGCCGGCGGGGTAAAAATCGCCCAGTTCAAAAACGTCCATGTCCGGACGGTCGGCCACGGCCTGACGCACTTGCCGCAAAGCCGCCGCGTGCTTGCCTTTAAGGCAGACCACGCCCCGTTGCGCGCCCGTGCAATCCATCATGGCCCGCAGCCCGCGCAACAGTTCCTCGGTGCGGCATTCCAGCAGGTAAGGGTCGCTCATGAGCAGGGGCTCGCAGCTGGCGCCATTGACCAGAACCGTGCCGACGCTGGCGTCGGCCTTTACGTGCGTGGGCAGCCCGGCGCCGCCGGCGCCCACCACACCCGCCTGGCGGATGGCCTCCACAATCTGATTTCCCATGATACACTCTCTTTTATCGAACCGTTTTCCTATGGCGGCGGGCCGCGCCTGTGGCCCGGCGGCGTTTACCAGGCCCGCAGCAGCAGTTCCGCCAGATCGTCCAGCGAGGGCATGCGGGGGTTGCTTTGGGTGCAGATGTCTTCCAGAGCGTTGGCGGCCATGGAGGGCAGATGAGCACGGTACTGGACGGCATCCACCTTGAGCTGGCGCACCTGGGCCGGGATGCCCAGGGCGGTGTTGAGTTCGCGCACGGCGGCCACGAGGTTATGCGTGCCTTCTTCCACCGTGGGGGCGGCAATGCCCGCCATTTCGGCAATTTCTTTGTACTTCACGCCGGCGTCGAACCGGTTAAACAGAATAGCGTGCGGCAGCAGCACGGCATTGGCCAGGCCGTGGGGAATGTGAAAAAGCCCGCCCAGACTGTGGGCCAGACTGTGCGTGATGCCCAGACCGCTGTTGGTAAAGGCCAGTCCGGCCATGCAGGAGGCAATGAGCATGTTGTCGCGCGCCACCATGTCGTCGCCGTGGACGTAAGCCCGGCGCAGGTAGGTGAAGACGTGGCGGATGGCCCGTTCTGCATAGATGGCCGTAAAGACGTTGCTGTAACGGGAGGTGTAGGCTTCTATAGCGTGGGTCAGCACGTCCATGCCGGTGGAGGCCGTGACGGCCGGGGGCACGGTGCGGGTGAAGCGCGCGTCCAGAATGGCCACATCGGGGATAAGCAACTCGTCGTTGAGGGGGATTTTGACCGCCTGCTCCTTGTCCGTGATGACGGCTATGGAGGTCACTTCCGAACCCGTGCCGCTGGTGGTGGGTATGGCCACCAGCAAGGTCTGTCGGCTCTGGTCCGCCTTGCGGCCGAAGTAGGAAATGGCCTTGGCCATGTCTATGGCCGAACCGCCGCCCAGGGCCAGGATAAGGTCGGCCCGGCTTTGCAGAAAGAGCTTGGTGGCCGCCACCACGGCCTGCAGGGTGGGGTCTGGCTCCACGCCGGAAAAAAGGGTGTGGCCTACGCCCTTGCGCTTGAGGTGGCTGATGGCCTGGTCCGCAAAGCCGCTTTTGACCATAAAGGGGTCTGTCACTACAAAGGCTTGCGTGGCCGGGAAGGTTTCCAGCATTTCCAGGGCATAGGGGCCGTAGCAGATTTTTGTCTTTCCGTAAAACTGGGTCACTCTTTCCTCCGGAAGGCCTTGGGGGCCGCCGCGAACCGGGCGGATTCGGGCCGGGATGGAGCCGGATTGGTTTTTTTGTGTTCAGAAACGCGTTGCGTCGCCGCGGACGGGGTTTTGCCGTCGCGCCGGAACCGGTCAAACCGGCTCCGGCCACGACCTGCCGCTCATGGCAAAGGCTTTAGCGGCGTTTGGGCAGGATCATTTCCACTTCTTCGTGCGGGCGGGGGATGACGTGCACGCTCACCAGCTCGCCCACGCGGGAGGCGGCGGCCGCGCCCGCGTCCGTAGCGGCCTTCACGGCCCCCACATCGCCGCGCACCATGACCGTTACCAGACCGGAGCCCACCTGCTCCTTGCCGATGAGGGTCACGTTGGCGGCCTTGACCATGGCGTCGGCGGCTTCCACCGCGCCCACCAGACCTCTGGTTTCAATCATGCCCAGGGCATCCGTCATTGTACTCATTGTATTCTCCTTATTGCTGCAAAAGTGTTGTTGTCAGGGGCGCGCCAAGCATTGCAACGTCGCAATGTCCTGGCGGTTGCGTAAGCAGACGCCCGCCGGAGAGGCGCAAGCGCAGCTGCAGCCGTTGCGACGCTGGAGCTTGGCCCATTACAATGAAGGAAGTTGCGGGCAAAGACAGCAGCGCTGGCGCCGGATGAGGACAGCACCGCCATGCCTTTGCGCGGTTCAGCTCCGGAACGAACGCGCCGTAACCTTTGAGAAGGCATATTCTCAAAGGTAATCTGCCCCAGACCATTTCGGCGGGAGGGGGGCGGCGGCCTCTGGACGGACGCAGCCCCCGTCGGTTGCGGGCGGAGGGGCTGGCGCGGGCTCTGGGTGTTGGCGAAAGGCGGCGAACAGGGCCGCAGCCTGAACCGCAGTCAGGGCCGGATGGAGCGGGCCACGAAGTCCAGCACTTCCTGATAGAGATCCGGTGCGGCGTAAGGCGTAAGCACGCGGGTACGGTTGGCCCCCACCATGAGCGAAATGATGACCTGCGCGGTGGCGTGGCTGTCTACCGAAACAATGCTGCCGTCGGCCACGCCCTTGGCGATGACCCGTTCCAGCTCCTGGTGCACCTGAGAGAACATGGAATCCATGATGTCCCGGTCCGTCTTGGTTTTCATATCGCTGTAAGGAGAACATCGCACCAGCACGAGCCAGCTGGAATCCGGGTCTATGGAAAAATCAAGATAGGCCTTGCAGAAGCGCAGCGCGGCGTCAAAGCCGTTGTGTCCCTGGGCCGTGGCTTCGCGCAGCTTGACGAGAAAGTGTTCCAGCACGTCCAGTCCGGAGGCGAGAAAGAGCTTTTCTTTGTTGCCGTAGTGGTGGGTCAGAAGGCCCAGGGCTACGCCCGCCCGTTCGGAGATTTTTTTGAAAGTGGTTTCCACATAGCCATATTCGCCGAACAGTTCTTTGGCCGCCTGGAGCAGAGCTTCTTTCTTGTTTTTTTGCGTCATGGTCGTGGGCGTTGGTTGTTGGAACAGTCAATGGGGATGCGCGTTAAAAAACATATAACCTTTGGCGTAGCCCTTCGCAAAGGTCTATACAGGTCTTTTCCGGCGCATAAACTTGCCGCTGCAAACGTTGCGGACCTGATCTGCCGTGGGCGCTGCAGGTCCGGCCGTTTGTCGGCGGCGTCTGCGTCGCAGGTTCAGCCCGCGCCGCCGTCAACACATTGCATTATGTGCACTATCCTGGCAAGAAGTCATACCAGTACAAAAAGGTGAAGTCAAGGCGAATGCTTCAGGTGTGTCGCAGGCGCTGGCCTGCTCAGGCATTGATGCCGTCCGTGCGCTGCCACTGCCGCAGGTGTTCGTCAATATAGCGGCAGATGGCGGCGTGTTCTTCTTTGCCCGGACCGCTGATCTGCAGCGGAGGGGCAAAGCTGAAGCGTACGGGCAACCCCGGCCGGACCGGTCCAAGCTCCTTGATTTTTTTGCCCGTTCCCCAGGCGTCGGTCTTGAGCGCCAGGGGCACTACGGGCACGGCGGCTTTTTTGGCCAGTTTGATGCCGATGCTGTTGAACTGCTGGGGGGCAAAAATGCTGGAGCGGGTATGCTGGGGAAAAACAATGATAGAAATGCCCTTGCGCAGGCGCTCCAGGCCGCCTTCCAATACGGCCTTGAGGTCTTCGCGCGGGTTGGTGCGGCCCACCACAATGGGGTCGCGCGAACGCATTACCGGACCGAAAAAGGGCATGGTGGTGAGGCTTTGCTTGACCACAAAGGTCACGGGGCGGCGCGGCCGGATAATGCCGGGCAGCATAAAGGTTTCCAGCGTGCTCATGTGGTTGGCCACAAACAGGCAGGGGCCGTCCACGGCGTCAATGGCCTCCATGCCCTGAACCTCCACCGGGCAGCCCAGGCGCTCCATGAGGTCCGCTACCCAGACGCTGGCGTAGACCCAGGCCGCGTCATCGCACAGGCCGCGGGCGGCGCGGCGGCACAGCCAGCGCACCGGGCCCAGGAACAGGCGGCTGTAAAAACTGAGGGAAGGCAGCATGCGGCTGAACAGGCCCGTGCGCAGATCTGGGCTGCGGTAGGCGTTGCCGGTAAGGAATTTGGCGCAGAGCGCCCCGTCCTCAAAGGGATTCATGATTGCGGATCCGTTTTTTTGCTCTGGCGAAGCAGCCTGCGCCACCATTGGCTCAGGCGCGGTTCTTCGCCGTTGTCGCGGGGCTGGTAAAAACGCCGCCCTGCCAGTTCGGGCGGCAGGTAGTCCTGCGGCACCCAGGATTCGGGAACATTGTGAGGGTATTTGTATTCCTTGCCGTACCCCCAGTCTTTTTGCAGCTGGGTGGAAGGGTTGCGCAGATGCAGGGGCACAGCCCGCGCGCCGTTGAGCTTTACCTCGCGCGCGGCATTGAGGTAGGCCGCGTAACTGGAATTGCTTTTGCGGGCCAGGGCCAGGTAGGTGACGGTTTCCGCCAGGGGGATGAAGCCTTCGGGCATGCCCACAAATTCCACGGCCTGCTGGCAGGCCACAGCCAGGGAGAGGGCGGCGGGGTCGGCCAGGCCCACATCTTCGGAAGCGGAAAGGATGAGCCTGCGGCAGACAAAGCGCGGGTCTTCTCCCCCTTCCAGCAGGCAGGCCAGGTAGTAGAGGGCCGCGTCCACGTCGCTGCCCCGGATGGATTTGATCAGCGCCGAGGCCAGCTCATAGTGGCTGTCGCCGTCCTTGTCGTGGCGTTGCAGAATTTCGGGCAAAGCGGCCCTGACCTGCTCCAGTTCGCGGCGGTCTTCCGGCAGGACGGCCACATATTCCACCAGATTGAGCAGGGTGCGGGCGTCGCCGTGGGCTACGCCCGCCAGCAGGTCAGCCACGGGTTCGGCCAGTTCCAGGCCCAGATCCTTGGCTCCGCGCCGGGCCAGCTCCAGCATTTCCGCATGGCCCAAGGGGCGCAGGCGCAGCACATGCAGCCGCGAAAGCAACTGCCGGGTGACGCTGAAAGATGGATTTTCTGTAGTGGTGGCCAGCAGGGTCAGTTCGCCCGACTCCACCAAGGGCAGAAAAAAGTCCTGTTGCGCCTTGGAAAAACGATGCAGTTCGTCCAGCACCAGCACTTCCACGCCCGTAAGGGCGCGGCGCAAATGCTGCAAGCCGGCCTCGGGCGCGCTGAGGCGCAGGTACTTTTTCCCCGTGCCTTTGGCCAGCAGCAGGGCCAGGGTAGACTTGCCGCAGCCCGGCGGGCCGAAAAAGAGCAGACTGGGCAGGCGCTTGGCCTGCATGAGCGAACGCAGCCGCTCTCCCAGATGGCTTTGGCCCAAAAAAAGGTTCAGGTCGTCGGGGCGCAAACGTTCCGGCAAGGGCTGTTGTACGCTCACGCGGGGCTGCCTCCCCCGGCGTCCGGGCCGCCGGGCAGTTGCGCGGCCCACCAGTGCAGGCCCAGGCAGAGGGTGGCCGCCGTTTCGCAGCGCAGCACGCGGCCGCCCAGACTTACGGCCGTAAAGCCCGCTGTGCGCAGGGCCGCAAGCTCCCGCTCTGAAAAGCCGCCTTCAGGCCCGATGACATAGACGGTGAGGCCAGGGCGTCCGGCCAGGTCGGGGGTGAGCATGGGCACGCCGTCCTGCATTTCCCAGGGCAGAATGCGGTAGTCGGCCGTTGCCGCCAGGCTGACGAGCTGGTCCACACCGCCGGTGAGGGCGCGCACATCGGGCAGCCAGGCGTTGCCGCTTTGTTTGGCCCCGGCCACCATCTGCCCCCGGCAGGTTTCCCGCGCGGCGGCGGGCAGTCGGCCCTGGCTGTGGTCGCCCTGCCACAGCCACACGCCGTGAGCGCCCAGCTCCACGGCCTTTTCCATAAAAAAGCCACGCCGCACGGCCTTGCTGAAGGCCAGGGCCATGACGGCCAAAGCCTTGGGCCGGGGCAGCGTTTCTTCTTCCAGGCGTTCCAGGCGGGCGGATTTTTTGTTCACCGCGCGCAGTACAAAGCGCCCCCGGCGGCCCTGACCGTCCAGCAAGCCGACTTCGCAGCCGGGCGTCAGGCGCAGCACCTGCGCCAGGTGACGTGCTTCCTGCCCTTCCAGGCAGACGTCGGGCCCCCAGGCTTCCGGGGGCAGATAAAAGAAAGGTCCGTTCATGCGACAGCTGTATCCTTGCCCCCACGCGCCCGCCGCACAGCCTTGAAGCCGTCCTGCAGCGCCACGAGCCGGCCGTAGTTTTTGCGTATTTCCTGACCGGCTGGGGTCAGGGAGTCTTCAGGCGGCTCGAGGTAGGTGCGTTGCAGGTAGCGGTCGCCGAGGATGCGTTCCAAGCAGTTGATGATGTCGTCCACCAGGGCGGGAAAAAAGTTGACTATTTCAAACTGGAGTTCATTGAGCAAAGCCACGGCCTCGCGCAGGGCCTGTCGGTAGGTGAGGCGGCCGCCCTTGTGGCTGCGTCGGCAGATGTCCTCCAGGATGCGCACCCGGCGAGCCTGCTGGATGTAGCTGAAGCGGGTGCGCACCTCCTGATAAAGTTCGCGCAGGTTTTCAAAGACCTCGTCGTTGTCCGGCGAGTAGAGGTAGCTGGAAAGCACCTTGCTCACGTTGGAGAAAAATTCGTCGCTGTAGCTGATCATGCGGCGTTGGTGCTTGGTCAGCCAGCTGTAGAGGAATTTGAGGCGTTTTTCATGGGTGTCGGTATTTTCTACCACTTCGGTACGTTTGTAAATGATGCGTCCCGAGTATTCGCCCCGCACGATGTCGTTGAGGCGCAGAAACATGTTGGAAGTGTCCTTGATGATGTTGAGCCCGCGCAGGGGTTCGCCCGTGAGCGGGTGCAGCACTTCCTGAGCAATGACCGAGAGGGCGCGGTCCTGGCGCACGTTGCTGGAATCAAAGCTGTGCTGGCGGTAGGTTATGCGCAGGATGACCACGCGCCGGGGCTTGTCAAGAAAAAAGCCGTCGCGGTCAATGACTTCCAGGGCCTCTTCCTGGTCCTGATCCACGGCCACCAGGGCGATTTTTTCCAGCCGGGGGTAGCGCGTGTTTTCGCCTCCGGCAAAGTAGGTGGTGAGAGTGCGGTCGGTCTGGCCCAGCACGCGGAGCAGAAAACGCTCGCCCATTTTGTGCAGTTTGCGGGCGAACAGGGCGCTGGAGGTGCGTCGTTCCGAAACAATGGGAAAGCCGTAGAGCTCCATAAGATACTGGTACACGAACATACGGTTGCGTTCGTACATGTCGTTGTCGCCGTAGGCAAACTTGCCGATGCGGATGCCAAAGCGCTTAAGTTCGCTGTCGATATCGGAAGGAAAGGAGGCAAAGATGCCCGCCAGGTGAAAGGTGTTGTCCGCGCCCCAGGCCAGCACATGGGCCCTGTCCATGCTCAGCAGATAGGGCATGAGGGCAGGGTAGGTTTCCAGCAGCGCCGTGTCGGCGGAACGGAACTGCTGGCGGAACACGTCCTGGTGGCGGCGCGGCAGGCGCGAGGCCAGGGTCAGCAGGTTTTGTTCCATGACCTGGTTTTCCAGCGGGCAGCAGGCGCCTTCGCCTTCAATGATCACCGGGTGAAGTTTGTCGAACTGAAAAATTTCGGAAAAATAGTCCAGCTGCCGGGCAAAGGCCACCAGCGCAAAGCCCGGCAGCTCTTTGTATTCAAACATATCGTTGTCAAAGGAGGGCAGGAGCTCCCGGCTTTCAACCAGAGGGTAATTCTTGTTTTCCTGGTAGGGTTTGACCAGGCAGAAGCGGATGTGCACCGCGTCCAGAAACTGCTTGAGTTCAGGCAGTCCGCTGACGGCGACCGGGGCGGCAAGTTCGGCGGCGTCCTGCCAGGGCAGGCCGTTTTTGCTGAAAATTTCTTGCCATTTAATCATCCGCACGCCCCATCAGAGATTTTTTTGTCTATTTAGCTTTTTTTCAGAGATATTTCCAGAGGTAAAACCGGGATAATCCGCGCCTGCGCAAATTCGGGCTTGGGCCGGGGCCGCCGCGAGGACCGACGCGAGGCGCAAAAGCAGTTGCGGGCTTGAGCCCGCTTTGCTACAAGAAATGCGTTCCCTTACGCCGCCGTAGGCGCGGCCGCACCATCAACCCCACCCGCCATGACCTCCAATTCTCTTGAAAGACATATACTAAGCATTGTTTGCAGCGTGTTCGACGCCTACTCGGTGGTGCTGTTTCTGCCCGAAGAAGAAGGCGAGGCCCACCGCCTTACCGCCTTTTTCAGTCTGGGGGACAAAATCGCCGCCAATGCCACAGTGCTGCCGGGCAAAGGACTGGTGGGCTGGATAGTCCGCAACCGTCAACCCCTGCTGGTGCCCAATTTTGACCAGCGGCAGAGCAACCTTGGCTACTATGCCAGCGGGGAGGAAGGCAGCATCAAGGCCTTTATGGGCTGCCCCGTGCCCACGGGCGGCGCTCTCTGCGTGGACAGCAAGCGGCAGTATTCCTTTTCGGACAAGGACCACAAAATTCTGCAGATGTTTGCAGAGCTCATCGCCCGCCAGCAGGGCAGCCGCGGCCGTCAGGAGCTTGCCGGAGATATTCCGCGGTATTTCGCAGACTTGGGCGTCATTCAAGACCTGCGCTTCCGCTACAAGCGCTGGCCGCAGTTTCTGCACAACTACCTGCGCATCATGGTGGAGGCCACGGGCTTTGACTACTGCGCTTTTGCCTCAGTGGACCAGCCGGGCGAAACGTACTGTGTGGAAAGCGAATCGGCCCGGCTGCTGCTCACCGGTGAGGAGCCGCTCATTCTGCCCATGGGCAGCGGCATTACAGGCTGGGTTTTCCGCAACGACCAGCCCGTGGTGGCCGAAGGCGTGGAAGGCGCGCCGTCGGCCGTATTGTTCGGCAAACTGCCGGACATGCCGGATTTTCAGGCCGCCATGTGTATGCCCGTGATGGTCAACAAAAGCACCAGGGGCGTGCTCTGCCTCGCTCATACCACGCCCCGGCCCATAGACGAATCCATGCGCAGCTTTGTGCGCCAGGCTGTGGACCATCTGGCCCTGTTTCTGGAAAACCTGTATCTTAAAGTGCGCCTGCGCACCATGCTGCCCAGGGCCAGGGTGCACAGCGACGGGCCGCAGGTCTATGACCCGGATACGGCCCCCATGCCCGGAAGCAGCAAAGAATACTGAATATGTTCAGGCGACTGTTCCGCTTTCTTGCCAAAGATATCGCCATGGACCTGGGCACGGCCAACACCCTGCTCTATACCCGCGCCCAAGGCATTGTCATCAACGAGCCTTCCGTGGTGGCCATCGACACCCACAAGAATGCCGTGCTGGCTGTGGGCGCGGCCGCCAAAGACTATCTGGGCCGCACCCCCCAGCGCATCCGCGCCGTGCGCCCCATGAAGGACGGCGTCATCGCCGATTTCGACGTCACCCGCGAAATGATCGCCTACTTTGTGCGCAAGGCCATTACGGGGCTCAGGCTGGTCAAACCTTCCATGGTCATCTGCATCCCTTCGGGCATCACCCAGGTGGAGAAGCGCGCGGTCATTGATTCGGCCTTGCTGGCCGGCGCTGCGGACGTGGCTATGGTGGAGGAGCCTATGGCCGCCGCCATTGGCGCGGATCTGCCCGTGCACGAACCCCTGGGCAACCTGGTGCTGGACATCGGCGGCGGCACCAGCGAGGTGGCGGTCATTACCCTGGCGGGCATTGCTAACGCCCAGTCCGTGCGGGTGGCGGGCGACGCCATGAACATGGCCGTGCAGCGCTATCTGCGCGACGTCTTTCGGATGGAAGTGGGCGAAAACACGGCGGAGAACGTCAAAAAGATTCTGGGCTCGGCCCTGCCGCAGCCCAATGCCCCCGTGCTGGAGGTTTCCGGCAAGGATCTGGTCTGCGGCGCGCCCCGCGTGGTGCAGATCACCGAAGGGCACATCCGTGAGGCCCTGCGCGAGCCTGTGCAGGCCATTCTGGGCGCGGTGCTGCGCGCTCTTGAAAAAACCCCGCCGGAACTGGCGGCGGACATCTACCGCAACGGCATGCTCATGGCCGGGGGAGGCTCTTTACTTAAGGGACTGGACCAGTACATTGCCCAGGAAACGCGGCTCAAGGTCTTTGTGGACAAAGACCCCCTGACCACGGTGCTGCGCGGCACGGCCCGCGCCATGCTGGACCGGCAGGCTTACCACGCCGTTTTCATCAACTGAAAGGATAGTGCAGCATGAAGGCTTGGACGTCCCTGTGGCGGGACTGCGTGGAAATTGTGCGCCAAAGCGGCGGCATTGTGCGCGAACACTGGTCCAGGCCCAGCGAGGTGCGCCACAAGGGCCGCATTGATCTGGTCACCCAGACGGACCTGGCCGTGGAGGCTTTTCTTAAGGAGCGTCTGGGGGCATTATTGCCCGAAGCCGCCTTTCTGGCGGAGGAGAGCAGCCGTGCGGACGCCGAGCCCACGGGGCTGTGCTGGATCATCGACCCCGTGGACGGCACCACCAATTTTGTGCACCGCATCCCGCAGGTGGGCACCTCCGTAGCTCTGTGGCATGAAGGGCGGGCAGAGCTGGGCGTGGTCAACGTGCCCATGCTGGACCAGTGCTTTTACGCGGCGCGCGGTGAAGGGGCCTTTTGCAACGAGGCGCCCATTGCCGTGAGCCGGGCGGCCACCCTTGCCGACGCCCTGGTGGGCACGGGTTTCCCGTACGATTTTACAGACCGGCTTGACCGTGTGCTGGACCGTCTGCAGCTGGCGCTGCCCCGCACCCAGGGGCTGCGCCGCATGGGGGCGGCCTCGGTGGATCTGGCCTATGTGGCCTGCGGCAAGCTGGATATTTTTTATGAAGAGGGCCTCAAGCCCTGGGATTTTGCCGCCGGCGTCCTGCTGGTGGAAGAGGCGGGCGGACGGGTCAGCAACCTGACCGGCGCGCCCCTGCGTTTTGGGCAGACCGTGCTGGCCAGCAACGGCCTGCTCCACGCGCAGGCCGTGGATCTGCTGGGCCCCACCAGCGTGGATTGACAACCCGGCGACGCGGTTCAGCGCGGACGCACGTATCCGGCCTGCACAGCCCCGCGCAACAGTGGGGTGAGCAGCTCGCCGAAGTGCGCGGCCATGCCCCGCAGTTCGTCGTAGTCCGCCAGAAGGTGGCGCTCGGCGTCTTTGCCCCTGGCCAGTGCCTGGGAGAGCGGCAGCCGCGCTTCAAAAAAAGCTACAAAGGCGTTGCGGCTTTCCGTGCAGGGCGCAGCCATGCCCAAGGGCAGTACGCGGCAGGCGGGGTCCAGCCCGTCTGCACGCAGCAGGTCGCGGGCGCAGTCCTCAAAGGCCTGCCCGGCAGGCACCCGCGCGTAGGCCGAAAAGCCCCAGCCCAGTTCCGGCCAAAAGGTCAGCAAGGCGCGGCTGTTTTTATCCCGCAGCAGCAGGGCCACGGCCCGGTGGGGCAGGCCCTGGCGCAGCACGCTGGCCGCGTGCAGCAGGCAGACGGGGGTATTGCTTTTGTCCACCACCTCCAGCAGGAGGCGGCTGGGCGAGTGCTGGAAGGCGTAGGGGGAGGATATGCTTACACGGCCTGCGGGCGACATTGGTCCTGTCCTTAAATGTCTGAACGCCGACCATGCAACGGCCTTGGCCACGCTGGAACGGCGCTGTTTTTCCCTGCCCTGGTCCGAAGAGCAGTGCCGCGCAGCCTTTGCCCAACGGGCCTTTGCGGCCCTGGGCCTCTGGACGGGGCGGACGCTCTGCGGCTACATTTCCGTATACCACACGGCGGACGAACTGGAAATACTCAATCTGGCCGTGAGCCCGGATCTGCGGCGGCGCGGGCTGGGGCGGCGGCTGCTGCGGACGGCCTTGCGGCTTGCCGCCAAAGGGGGTATTATGAAGGTTCTGCTGGAAGTGCGCGCCGGCAATGCGCCCGCGGTTTCCCTGTACGAAAGCTGCGGCTTTCAGCGCGTGGGGCTGCGCAAAGGCTATTATGTGGACACCGGCGAAGATGCGCATGTGTACGCATTGTCTTTGCTCCCCGCAGCGCTCCAACCCAAGAGGACAGCATGAGAACCATCATCGCGGCCAACTGGAAAATGTTTAAAACCCGTGCGGACGCGGCAAGCTGTGCCGTGGACCTGGCGCGCGGGCTGGAAGGCGGGCTGCCCGCCGGGCGCGAGGTGCTGATTTTTCCTCCGTACACGGCTCTGACTGTGGTAGCGGAGGCTGTGGCCAAGACCCCCGGCCTGGCCGTGGGCGGGCAGAACGTCTATCCTGAGTCCGAAGGGGCTTTTACCGGCGAGATTTCTCCGGCCATGCTGCGGGACGCCGGCGCTTCCTGGGTGCTGGCCGGCCACTCGGAGCGCCGCAGCCTGTTTTGCGAAGACCCGGCCTTTGTGGCCCGCAAGACGGTCTTTGCGCTGGAGCAGGGCCTTAACGTCATGCTCTGCGTGGGCGAAACCCTGACGCAGCGCGAAGCCGGGCATCTTGAGGCCGTACTGGAGGCGCAGCTTGCGCCCGTGTGCGCTGCCCTGCCGCCCGCTCTGACCGGTGAAGCCCTGGCCCGGCGCCTGGCCGTAGCCTACGAACCCGTGTGGGCCATCGGCACAGGCAAGGTGGCGGGCCCGCCGGAGGTGCAGGAAGCCCATGCCGTAACGCGCGCCCTTCTGCATCGCGCCTTGGGCGATGCGGCCGTGCAGCTGCCCATTTTGTACGGCGGCAGCGTCAAGCCTGCCAACGCTGCAACCCTGCTGGGCCTTGACAATGTGGACGGCCTTCTGGTAGGGGGTGCCTCTTTGGAGGCGCAGAGTTTTTTGCAAATCGTTTTCTGCTGACGTTGCCGGCCCCGGCCGGGAACGTTGACTCGCGGCCCCTTGCCGTCGCGCGCCTTTTTGTCACGCCAATCCGCTTTGGAGGAATCTGTGCAGACTCTTATCCTGACGCTGCATATTATTGTCTGCGTACTGTTGGTCATTCTTATTCTGCTTCAGGCGGGCAAGGAAGGCATGGGCGTCATTTTCGGCGGGGGCAACAGCTCGGTCTTCGGCAGCGGCGGCGCGGGCGGCATCCTGGCCAAGCTCACCACGCTTATGGCCGTTATTTTTGTGATCACTTCTCTGAGCTACACCTATGTGACCAGCTCCCGTCCCAGTTCGGAATCTACCATCCTGAACGTGAAGATTGAGGATACCGCCGCTCCGGCCAAGTCGGCCGCGCCCGTTCAGACCCCCGCTGTTCCGGCCCAGAAAGCCGTACCGGCGGCCCCGGACAAGAGCGCCGCACCCGCCACAGATCCGTCGACCCCGCCTGTGGCCCCGCAGGGCGCGCCCGCCGCGTCCGGTCAGGCAGCCCCGGCCGCGGGAGCTTCCGGCAAATAGTTTTTCGCCGCGCGGAGCGTGGGGCGGCGCTTGCGTCGGCCCTGCCGCAAACGTATGCTTACGGCCGTGGGGCAAGCCCTGCGGCCGTATCTTTTTGGGGGGACCGCATTCGGCGCGCCCAGTGAGGAGAGTGTCATGGCCGATCAGGAAGAAAGTTTCGGCGAAAATCCGTTTCGTCGCCTCAAGGTCGGGGATTTTCCGCAGCGTAAGGACGCGGCGCGCGCGGAGGTCAATATGCGGTCCACGCACATGCGCCGACGGCCCGCAGGCCCGGCAGACGCTTCTGCGGCTGCTCCCGCAGCGTCCCCTGAAGACGCGCGGGACGCGGAGCTTTTTTTGCGGGCCATGAGCCGGGTACACCCCACGCGGCGCAGCAGGAAACCTGAAGGCTTTACCCTGACCGAGCGGCAGGCTTTGCCCGGCAGCGCCGGCGCAAAAACGCAGGAGCGCGCGCGTCAGAGCGCGTCCGCGGCGGACCGGGCCCCGGCCGCCGCCACACCCTGTGGCGCAGGCCTTGCACTACCGAGATCGGGTTCAGCAATGGTCGGAGAGGCGCAACCCGCTGCCCGGCCGGGGCAGGGTGCGGCCGCAGACGACGAAGCCGCCGCTTTTCTGCAGGCCGTGCGCGAGGCCACGCCCCTGGTCGGCAAGGGGCGTGCCGTGGCTCCCGCTCCCGCGCCGGGCACGCCGCCGGCCCAGGGTGAGTTGAGCCTGCAGGATTTTATGGACGGCAAGCTGGAGTTTGCCCTCTCGTTTACCGACGAATACCTTGAAGGCTATGTGGTGGGCCTGGACCCGCTGATCCTCAACAAGCTGCGGGCTGGTTCCCTGAGCCCGGAAGCCCATATGGACCTGCACGGGCTGACTGTAGAGCAGGCCTTTGAAGCCCTGCGGGGCTTTTTGCGCGGCAGTTGGTACAAGGGCCTGCGAACCGTGCTGGTGGTGCCGGGCCGCAATTCGCCCGATGGCCAGGGCGTGCTGCGCGGCAAGCTGCAGACCTGGCTGACTCAGGAGCCTTTCAAGCGGGTAGTGCTGGCCTTCTGCACGGCGCAGCCCCATGACGGCGGTCCGGGCAGCGTTTATGTGCTGTTGCGCAAATACCGCAAAAAGGGCCGGGTTTACTGGGAGCGCCTGCCCGCCGACGCAGACCTTTATCGCGACTTCTGACCGTTGCAGTGTGTGTAGGGCGTTCTGTCGGAATCCATGCGCACGGGCCTGCAAAACCCGCGTTTCCTGCCGGATATGGCGTCGGAGATACGCTGACGCGGCGTAAGAGTGCGGCAATCCCGCCAACGGCGAGCGTCGGCGTTCTTTGGGAGCACTGCCGCACCCTGTGCCGACGCGGTGTGGCGGCCCCATGCCGGACAGGTATCCTTTGTTTGTCAACTCCGTCCTCTTGACAAAAATGCAACAATATATCATTGCATTTTTGCGCGCTGTTCCGGATCCTGCGGCGGCGCGCGGTATGTCTGTACAACAGGCCGGTTGCGCTCGGGCATTGCAACCTTGAAATGCCCTGGCGGTTGCGCAAGCAGCCGCCTGTCGTGGAGGCAAAAGCGCAAGTTACTTGCGCGGTTAAGCGCCGGGACGAGCGTCCGTAACCTTTGAGAATACATATCCTCAGAGGCAATATGTTCTAAGGGAACACGTTCTAAGGATTGGTGAGCCATGAGCGGTAGGACAAAAACCCCCGCCGGATCCGACGGACTGCGGGAAGTGCGCGGCGTGCGGCTGACCCTTCTGCGGCAGCGGGTGCTGACGGTGCTGGAAGAGGCGGGCGAGCCGGTAAAGGCTTACGCCATTCTGGAGGCGTTGCGACAACCGGCGGCCCGGCCCATTCCCCCGGCCAGCGTCTATCGGGCGCTGGATTTTTTGCAGCAGCACGGTCTGGCCCACAAGCTGGAAACGCTCAACGCCTTTGTGGCCTGTACGCGCGCCTGTGCGGGCCCAAGCACGCCCGTGTTTTTGCTGGTCTGCGACCGTTGTCGCCAGAGTCGCGAAGTGCGCAACCCTGCCTTGTACACGACTATTGATCGGGCACTGCGCGGCGAAGGTTTTGCGCTGGGCGGGGGAACCATAGAAATCAGAGGGCGTTGCGCAGCCTGCGCCGACGCCGACCTGCAGGAAAGTCTTGATGCGGACAACAACAAATAGTTGTGCGGCCTTGGCCGCGCCTTTTTCTCCCTTGAGCTGGTCAGTCTGGCGCAGGCTGGCCGTGGCGGCGGCGCTGTGCGCGTTGCTCTGGGGCGTGGTCTGGTGGGCCTTATGAGCCGACAGCCCCGCCCCATCAGCGTTTGCGATCTTTCTTTGTCCTACAGTCGGCATCCCGCCGTGCGGCATTTGTGCTGCCATTTTGCGCCCGGCAGTCTTACGGCTGTGGTGGGGCCCAACGGCGCGGGAAAATCCACGTTGCTCAAGGCCCTGGCGGGCCTGTTGCCGCCCAGAGGGGGGCGCATCGACCTGGGCGGGCAGAGCGTCAGAGACCTGGCCTATCTGCCCCAGCAAGCCGCCATTGACCGCTCTTTTCCCATTACTGTGCAGGACATGGTCTCCTTGGGGCACTGGCCGCGCGTGGGGGCTTGGGGCGCGCTGGGCCGGGCACAGTGGCAGGCCGTGCAGGCCGCGCTGGCGGCTTTGGATCTGGCGGATTTCGGCGCGCGGCCCATCAGCGCCCTTTCCGTGGGGCAGTTCCAGCGCGTGCAGTTTGCGCGTCTGCTGCTGCAGGACGCGCCCGTGATCTTGCTGGATGAGCCCTTCACCGCTCTGGACGCGCGCACCACCGATGATCTGCTGGCTTTGGTGCGGCGCTGGCACATTGAAGGGCGCACCGTGGTGGCGGTGATCCACGATCTGGAGCAGGTGCGGGCGCACTTTCCGCAGAGCCTGCTTTTTGCCCGTGACCCCATTGCCTTTGGCCCCACGGCGCAGGTGCTTACGTCGGGCAATCTGGCCCGGGCGCGGGATCTTTCCGCCCGCTGGGACGGCCCGCTGGAGGAGCAGAACAGCCCGGCGGCGCATGGGGCGGAGGGGGGAGCGGCATGACCACGTTGTGGACGTTGTTTTGTCAGCCCTTTGCGGAATTTGCCTTCATGCGCCACGCCCTGGCGGCCATCCTGGCCCTGGCTCTGGGCTGCGGCCCGGTGGGCACCTTTCTGGTACTGCGGCGCATGAGCCTTATGGGCGACGCCCTGTCCCACGCCGTACTGCCGGGGGTGGCGGCGGGCTTTTTGCTCTGCGGGCTTTCGCTCACGGCCATGACTGTGGGCGGTTTTCTGGCCGGGCTGGGCGTGGTGGTGGCGGCGGGCCTGGTTTCGCGCTACACCCCCCTGCGCGAGGACGCCAGCCTGGCGGCCCTGTATCTGATTTCCCTGGCTTTGGGGGTGCTGTTGGTTTCGCTGCGGGGCAACAGTATGGACCTCATGCACGTCTTGTTCGGTTCCATCCTGGCCGTGGACGACGCCTCCCTGTTGCTGGTGGCCGGCGTGGCCAGCGTGAGTCTGCTGACCTTGGCCTTGATCTACCGCCCCTTGGTGGTGGAATGCTTTGACCCCGGTTTTCTCCGCTCCGTGGGGGGCGGGGGCCCTTGGGTGCACACCTTGTTCATGGCCCTGGTGGCCCTCAACCTGGTGGGCGGCTTTCGCGCTCTGGGCACGCTTATGGCCGTGGGGCTGCTGGTGCTGCCTGCTACGGCGGCCCGCTTCTGGGCCGGGCAGGTCTGGTCCCAGGCTCTTGTGGCTACGGGCATTGCCATGTTTTCTGGCTACCTGGGGCTGCTGTGCTCGTACTACTGGAACCTGCCGTCCGGCCCGGCCATTGTGCTCACCGCCGGGGCCTGTCATTGCGTTTCTTTGTTTGTGGGGCCGCGGCAGGGGCTGGTCTTCCTGCGGCGGCGCGCTCGCGGCGCGCAAGGGCAATAACCCCGGCTGTGCCGGGCATCTGGAGGTAGATTTATGCGACGGTTTGGAATGGGTGTTTGCGCTCTTGTTTTCGCATTTGTTTTTGGTTTTGCGCTGCCGGGCGCACAAAACGCTCTGGCCGCGCCGCTCAAGGTGGTGACCAGCTTTTCCATCTTGGGCGACATGGTTAAAAATGTGGGCGGCGACCTGGTGCGCGTGACCACCTTGGTGGGCCCCGATGCGGATACCCACGTTTATCAGCCCAGCCCCGCCGACGCCAAGGCCGTGGCCCAGGCCGACTTGGTGGTGGTCAACGGCCTGCACCTGGAGGGCTGGATGGACCGGCTGGTGCAGACTTCCGGCTACAAGGGCGTGGTGGTGACCGCCAGCAAGGGCGTGCGCACCCGCACTATGGTGGATGAAGAAGAAGGCGGCAAAAAGGTGACGGATCCCCACGCCTGGCAGAGCCTGGACAACGGGCGCATCTATGTGCGGAATATTGCTGACGGCCTGGCCGCGGCGGACCCGGCCCACGCCGCCGCATACCGCAAAAACGCCGGGATGTATCTGGGCAGGATCGGCGAGACCGAAGGCTGGGTCCGCAAGATGTTGGGCAGCGTGCCCAAGGCGGAGCGCAAAATTATTACTTCGCACGATGCCTTCGGCTATTTCGGCGATGCCTATGGTCTGACCCTGCTTTCGCCGCAGGGCCTTTCCACCGAAGCAGAGGCTTCTGCCCGCGACGTGGGCGCGCTCATCCGGCAGATCAAGGCGGAAGGCATCAAAGCCCTGTTTGTGGAAAACATGACCGACCCGCGTCTGGTGGAGAACATCGCCAAAGAAACCGGAGCCAAGCCCGGCGGCGAACTGTACGCTGACGCCCTTTCTGGACCGGAGGGGCCCGCGCCCACGTATCTGGACATGTTTCGGCACAACGTCACGGTTCTGGTAAAGGCCCTGCGCCCGTAACAATCGCGCTCGCGCCAAAAGAGGCGGCAACTACAGAAAAGGGTTGGGGCAAAAGCCTCAACCCTTTTCGCTATCTCTTCGTTATAGAAAATTCCCCTGCATTGGCCCCGTTTCCTTCGACGCTCTCCTGTCGGGGACAGCACTATTTAGAGCAGTTAGCGAATGAAATGAGCTAACTGCTCTGCAAGGATTTTCTTGAAAATCCTTGCCACGAAATGCGAGAAGGCAGGCTTTTGCCTGCCGTAAGCGAGCATTTCAAGTGTTAAATGCTCTAGCCGAAGGCATGTCCGGCAGTAAGGGGGCTCGCGGCCTTCACCCCGGTCAGCGGCAAAGCCCGCCTTCTGTCCAATGGTTCCAGCAGCAGGTTCGTCGCCTCTGCCTTGTCCTCAAAAAAGATGACGTCCTCTTGTCGCCTCTGGGCAATGATGGGAATTTTGCGCACGTTGTGCAGCTCCAAGAGGGTCTGGGTGGAGTGGACTGGCGCGGCGTGGCCAACCTCATGCTGCCGGATAAAACGTGTAGGTTGGGTGGGCGTTCAATCAAAGCAACAGTTGTGCAAAAATGAACAAGTACAGTGTATATTGTGCAAAAAAGAACGTATTGAATGGTAAAAAAATTAAAAATTACAACAGAACAAATGCGTTTGAAGGCTTGCAAAGGTATTTCGTGTGCGGTATATTCCTTTTCAAGGATTTCAAAACTTCTTTAAGAAGTCCTTTGTGATGGCAAATGCACTGCATAACTAAAGGAGTCACGTATGAGCACGGATCTTAAAAGCATGCATATGGGGCAGATCACTTCTTTCTTCATCCCCAATGTTACGCTTGTGGGCGAGGGATGTTCTAAAGAGATTCCCGCCCGTCTGAAGAGCATCGGTGGCAAAAAACCTCTGGTCGTTACTGACCAGGGCATTGTCAAAGCCGGTATTCTCAAGCAGATTACGGATATCCTTGATGCCGCCAAGATGAAGTATGCGGTTTATGACAAAACCGTGCCCAACCCCACGGATAAAAACGTGGCTGAAGCCTTTGGCATGTACACTGCCGAAAAGTGCGACAGCCTCATTACCCTTGGCGGCGGCAGCTCCCATGACTGCGGCAAGGGCGTGGGCTTTTTGGCCGGCAACGGCGGGCGCATCCACGACTACGAAGGCGTGGACAAATCCACCAAGCCCTTCCCGCCCTATGTGGCCGTGAACACCACGGCCGGTACTGCTTCGGAAATGACCCGCTTCTGCATCATCACCGACACTTCCCGTAAGGTGAAGATGGCCATTGTGGATTGGCGTTGCACCCCCAGCGTGGCCATTGACGACCCCATCCTCATGATGGGCATGCCCCCGGCCCTGACCGCCGCCACCGGCATGGACGCCCTGACCCACGCCGTGGAGGCCTATGTGTCCACGGCCGCTACGCCCATGACTGACGCCTGCGCCGAAAAGGCCATGGAATACATTAACCGCTACCTGCGCCGGGCTGTGGCCAACGGCCGCGACAAAGAAGCCCGCGAAGGCATGTGCTACGCCCAGTATCTGGCCGGTATGGCCTTCAACAACGCGAGCCTGGGCCACGTGCACGCCATGGCCCACCAGCTGGGCGGCTTTTATGACCTGCCCCACGGCGAGTGCAATGCCATCCTGCTGCCCCATGTGTGCGAATACAACCGTATTTCCAGCCGTCGCCGCTTTGGCCGCATCGCTCAGCTGCTGGGTGAGCTCACCCAGGGCCTGAGCGCTGACGAGGCCTCCCGCAAGGCCATTGCCGCCATCAACATCCTGTCCAAAGATGTGGGCATTCCGGAAGGCCTCGTTGCTCTGGGCAAAAAGTACGGCAAGAACGTGCGTGAGGAAGACATCCCCACCATGACCGCCAATGCGCAGAAGGACGCCTGCGGGCTTACCAACCCCCGCACCATGACGGACGCCGCTGTGGCCGCCATCTACAAGGCCGCTCTGTAATCATCTTTTAAAGACAAAAACATACGACCTCTTGGGCGCAAGGCTCAGGAGGTCGTATGTTTTTATATGCCGGGATATTCCCGCTACGGCCCTGCACTGCAGCTTTCGCGGTCGTTATCTGGCATCTCCCCCGCTGTGCGGAGGCTTTTGTCGGCTGGGCGTTTGCTGAAGGGGCAATGGCGCGGTGCAGCGGGCAAAGGCAAAATCTGCTGGGGTGTGCCCGCGGCCGCGCCATATGCCCTGCAGGTTTTCTTAGAACATGCTGTTTCCGTTGGCCGACTGTTCCAGAACATCCTGAATGACGTCCCAGTGTTCCACAATCTTGCCGTCTTTGACGCGGAAGATGTCAAGCACCGCCTGTCCTCTGTCTGTGGCTGTATTGGTGGAATGCACATGCAGCCAGACCAGATCGCCGGACGTGGCCGTGCGCACTATACGCGCCTTTGATTGGGGCGTTCCTTTAAAAAATTTGGTGAAGTAGTCCACAAACGGTTTTTTCCCGTCCGGTACGTCGGGATTGTGCTGGATATAGTCTTCACTGATGACTTCTGCGGCGTGCGCCACGTCATGTTTGTTAAAAAACTGGTCATAGAACTGCACGACCAGTTTGCGGTTGGCTTCTTCTGCGGACAGGTTGCGCTGTTCCTGTGCCATGGCCTGCACGGCCAACGGCAGGCTTATGACCGCCATAAGTGCTGCCAATGCGAGAGGGCGAACCATTAAAGCTCCTTTATTTTACAGTTTTGGCTGTTATCTCTGTCGGTTGAGCCATTGCGGCGGGCGCGGCAGAGTTGTTTTCATGGTTTCCATTTGATACAAGGTCCATATTCTGGACAAAGCATAGGCGAATTGTGGACGCGTGCAAGGAGTCGCAAAAAAATTATCAGGTCAGACAACAGTGACCAAGGTAGGGGAAGAAAGATGAAAGAGAACGCGCCGCAGCGTGCCGAGGCGGTTTTTGCGCAGCCTTGTCCCATCCGCGATGTGCTCGACCGTATTGGCGATCAATGGAGCCTGCTCGTGCTGGAAGCCCTGGACGGCAAGACGTTGCGGTTTAGTGCACTGTTGCGCGAACTGGACGACATTTCAAAACAGATGCTGGCAAAAACGCTCAGAAATTTGGAGCAGGATGGGTATTTGCTGCGCACGGTATATCCGGAGGTGCCGCCACGTGTGGAATATCAACTGACGGAATTGGGCAAATCCTTTTTGACGCCCATGAAAGTGCTGGTGCACTGGGCCGCCGCCAACCATGCCGCCATTTGCGACGCGCGTGCTGTATATGAAAAGCGGGCCGTTACTGCCACGCAAGGGGCACTGCCCCTGTGACATGCAAATCGGGGCCGGGCGATGCTTGGAAGTGCATAAAAGAAGTTAGAGCGGTATTGACCGCTCTGGAGATTTTATGATTGATCCGCAGGTCTGGATGCCGGAGGCCGTATCCGCCCTGCGGCGGCGCTTTGGCGCACATGTGTTGTTTGTTGGATTGCAGGGCAGCTATGAACGTGGCGATGCCGTTGAAGAGAGCGACATAGATATCCTGACAGTCCTAGACCGACTGGACCTGGAAACGCTGGCGGCGTATCGGGCGACCTTGCGGCGGCTTCCCGAAGGCGAAAAGGCCGGTGGTTTTACCTGTGACCGGGATACGCTCCGGGCTTGGCCGGCTCTGGAGTTGTTTCAGTTTGCGCGGGATACCACGGCATATTACGGCGAATTGGAAACTTTGCTGCCGCCAGTGGGGCTGCAAGACACCATTATGGGGGCTCGGCTCGGCGTCTCCAGTCTTTACCATTGGGCGGTCCACACCGCTTTGCTGTCAGACGGGGCCAGCAAAACCGCCGCCCTGCGGCAGCTGCAGAAAAACTTTTTTTTCGCCTTGCGCATCGTGGTCTATCTGCGGGGCGGGGAGTACGCGCACAGTTGGGAGGCGTTGTGCGCCCTGTTAACTGGCGACGCCGCTGTTATGCTGCGGTGGTGCATGGACACTATGGCCGTGCCTTTGCCGTGGGACGCGGCTGCAGACGCCTTTTGCCGATTTGTTTTGTATTGGGCCGCTGCGACCCTTCAGGATTTGGACAGACGGGTTTGACCCCTTGCACGGGGGGCACTTCACAGGGGCGCAAGGCCGCGCGGCCCGCCAAAACGGCAGCGGACCGCGGGGGGCTTGCTCACGCGGTCCGCTCGTCTGGTTCTTATGTCCCGTCCAGCCCTGAGGCCGGGCCGGGCCGCAAGGTTTAGGGCAGTTCAACTTCAAAATACCCTGGCGGTTGCGGAAGCAGATGCCCGCCGTGGAGGCGCAAGCGCAATGTATTTGCGCGGTTAAGCGCCGGAACGAGCCTGCCGTAACCTTTGCGAACACATATTCTCAAAGGTAATCTGCCTTAGAGCAGTTAGCGAATGAAATGAGCTAACTGCTCTGCAAGGATTTTCTTGAAAATCCTTGCCACGAAATGCGAGAAGGCAGGCTTTTGCCTGCCGTAAGCGAGCATTTCAAGTGTTAAATGCTCTAGACCTGCGCTTCCAGAAATGTCCGGTAGGCCTGGGTGGTGGCGTAGATATCCGCGCAGCTGGCCAGTTCAAAGGGGCTGTGCATGGACAGGATGGCCGGGCCCAGGTCAATGACGCGCATGCCGTAGGCCGCCAGGAACAGGGCCACCGTGCCGCCGCCGCCATGGTCCACCTTGCCGAGCTCCGCCGCCTGCCAGGGGATGCCCTTGCTGTTGTACAGGCCGCGCAGGGCGGCAAAGTATTCGGCATCGGCCTCGCTGGCTCCGTATTTGCCGCGCGAACCCGTAAATTTGCAGAAGGTGGGGCCGTAGCCCAGAAGAGCGGCGTTCTGTTTTTCGTGCACGTCCTGGTAATCGGGGTCCAGAGCGCCGGCCACATCGGCCGAAAGGGCGCGGGTTTCCAGAAATACGCGCGAGGCTGGCAGGTCCTGCCCCCAGGCGCGGGCCAAGTCTTCCACGCAGTACTGGAAGAAGCGCGAGGAAGCGCCGGTGGCCCCGTCCGAGCCGATTTCTTCCTTATCCCAGAACATGACGGCCATGCTTCGGCCCGTGGGCGCGGCTTCCAGCAAGGCTTCAAGAGCCGTGAACACGCAAATGCGGTCGTCCTGGCCGTAAGCGCCCACCAGAGCCTTGTCAAAGCCCACAAAGCGTGCGGGACCGGCGGGCACTGCCTGCAGCTCGGCGGTCACAAAATCTTCTTCGGTAATGCCGTATTTTTTGTGCAGCAGTTCCAGCAGCAGGGCCTTGACGGGTTCTTTGGGCGCGTCTTCCTTTTCCTTGCCTTTTGCGGTTTTGGGGGCAGGTTTGGGGCTGTGGCCCAGAATGACGTTGAGTTTCTCTCCTTCAAAAGCCTCGCTGACGGGTTGGGCCGACTGCTTCTGCGCCAGGTGGGGCAGCAGGTCTGCAATACAGAACACGGGTTCGCCGGGTTTTTCGCCAATGGTCACGGGCAGAACCGTGCCGTCCTCGCGCACGACCACCCCGTGCAGGGCCAGAGGGCGCGCCAGCCACTGGTATTTGCGGATGCCGCCGTAGTAGTGGGTTTTGGCCTGGGCCACGCTGGCCTGTTCCACCAGGGGGCGCTGCTTGAAATCCAGGCGCGGGCTGTCCGCATGGGCGGCTACCAGGTTCAGGCCCTTTTCCAGCGGCAGAGCGCCGCGCCGGGCCGCAAAAACGGCCTTGCCGCGCAGGGGCCGCACAACCTTGTCGCCCGTGGCGGCGTAGCCCTGCGCCTTCAGGCGCTCGCAGACATAGGCCACAGTTTCGCGTTCGGTTTTGCAACGGGAAAGAAAGTCCACATAGCGGGCGGCCAGGGCGTCCATGTCCTTGCGGGCTGCGGCGTCGGCGTTGTCCCAGGCGCTTTTGGGGGTGTAAGCAAAGGGTGTGTCCATGCATCTTCCTTTTGCGGCTTGTACTGCCGCATTCTTCGTTCAACCGGTCTGAATGGCGGACGTGCCGGAGCGTCGCGCCACGGCACGCCGTCTTTTTCTTAGATAAGTCCGTCAGCGCAGAGGGCCAGCCCCTCGCGCAAGGTGCGCAGCAGCGCGGGGTGTTGATGCGGGTCCAGGGTGCGCGGATCCAGGCAGAAGGCGTCGCCCTCCAGGCGGCCGATGAGGGGCGGGTCTGTGCGCAGCAGGGCGCGCTTGAGGGTCGTGGCGCTGCCTTTGGCCGGGGTCAGACAGACCAAGGTAGTGGGCAGGTCGTACTGGGGGAAGGCCCCACCCCCCACGCGCGAAACGTCCCGGCGCAGACTTACGCTGCAGAGCGGCCCCGTCGCATCGCGCAGGCCGCGCCGCAGTTTGGCCGCCAGAACGCCGGCGGCGCGGGACAAGGCTTGCGGTGGGCAGGTGATCATGCGCAGGGTGGGGATCTGCCGGAGGGCCGTTTCCGGCTCCAGATAGAGGCGCAAGGTAGCCTCCAGCGCTGCCAGGCAGAGCTTGTCGCAGCGTAGGGCACGGGTGAGGGGGTTGCGCTTGAGGGCCGCCACCAGGTCCGCCCGCCCCACGATGACGCCGGCCTGCGGGCCGCCCAGCACCTTGTCGCCGGAGAAGGTGGCCAGATCCGCCCCCTGCGCCACCACGGCGGGCACTGTGGGTTCGTTGGGCAGGCCGCAGGGCGAAAAATCCGTAAAGCTCCCGCTGCCCAGGTCTTCGATCAGGGGCAGGCCGCGTTCGTGGGCCAGGGCCGCCAGTTCCGCCAGTGGTACGGCAGAGTGGAAGCCCACAATGCGGTAGTTGGAGGTGTGCACGCGCATGAGGGCGCGGGTTTCTCCCGTAATGGCGGCGGCATAGTCCCGCAGGTGGGTGCGGTTGGTGGCCCCCACTTCGCGCAGGCGCGCGCCGCTTTTTTCCATCACTTCCGGGATGCGGAAGCTGCCGCCGATCTCTACCAACTCCCCGCGCGAAACAATGACCTCGCCGCCTTTGCAGCAGGTATCCAGCACCAGCAGTACGGCTGCGGCATTATTGTTGACCACAAGTGCGGCTTCGGCTCCGGTGAGGCGACAGAGCAGGTCTTCCACCAGGCTGTGGCGGCTGCCGCGGCCGCCGGTTGCAAGGTCCAGCTCCAGGCTGCAGTAGCCGGCGGCGGCTTGCCGTACGGCCTCCTGCGCTGCCGTCGCCAGTACGGAGCGGCCCATATTGGTGTGCACCACCACGCCCGTGGCGTTGAGCACGGGGCGCAGCCGGGGCAGCAGTGCGCGGCGCACATGGGCGAGCAGGGCCGACAGGTTTGCGTCCAGGGCAAGGTCCGCAGGGCGGGTTACACGGCCTTGACGGATGTCCTCACGGAGTGCGTCCCAAAACTCTGTCACGGCCGTGCGCAACAAGGGGCGCGGGGCCGCTTCCAGTGTGGGATCAACATCCAGCAGGGCGTTGAGGCTGGCGTCCACGGCGGGAATGGCGCGAAACAGGTCAGACATGGCAAGTCCTTACGGGGTCGGTTGGACGGGAGAGGCGGCAAAAATATCAGGCCGACAGGCGGCGGATGTGGGCGGATTGAGCCACTGCGGCCGCAGAGCGTAAAATTCGGCCAAAAGATAGAGCGACCCGGCCAGCAGCACTGGGCGACGCGGCCCCACTTCAGGCAGGGCGGCGGCGCGGGACAGGGCCTGGGAGAGCGCTTCCGGGCCGTCGGGCAGGGCTTGGGCCGTGGCTGGGCCGCAGCTGTTGGCTGCCGCCGCGATGACGGCGGCGGGCGCAGCGCGTTCGTTCCGCAACGTGGGGATAAAGAGGGGCGCGTTGCCCAGGCAGTCTTTGAGCAGGTGCAGGGCCGGCTGCCAGTCTTTGTCTCCCAGGCAGGAGAACACGGCCCCGGCCGGGTGCAGGTCCGCGTTCCGCAAGGCTGCAACCAGGGCGGCCATGCCGTGCGGATTGTGCGCGCCGTCAAGGAGAAGGGGCGGCAGGCCGTCGCCGCCGGGCACGTATTGCAGCCTGCCGGGCAGAAAGGCCGTGGCCAAGCCGTGTGCCTGGGCGGTAACGTCTTGGAGGTTTTTGCCCAAAAGAGGGGCCAGGCTTTGCCAGGCGGTCAGGGCCAGACCGGCGTTGGTGCGCTGGTGCGGCCCGGCCAGCCCCAGAGGCCGGTCCGGGGCCACGGGGGCTGCCTTTGTCAGCGGCGCGCTATGGGCTTTGGCGGCGGCGGCCAGGGCGCGGGCGGCGGCGGGAAACTGGGGGGCTGTGCAGACCGGGGCCGAGCCGCGCACGGCAGCGGCTTTGTCTGTGGCGATGGCCGTGAGCGTGGGGCCCAGCACGGCCTTGTGGTCCATAGCTATGGGCGTGTAGCAGAGCACATCGGCAGCCACGGCGGTGGTGGCGTCGTACCGGCCGCCCAGACCGGCCTCCAGTATGGCCAGGTCCACCCGCGCCTCGGCAAAGGCCAGCAGGGCCAACACGGTAAGAAATTCAAAATAGGTCAGGTCCGGCGCGACCTCCATCACGGCGTTGGCCGGGGCCGCCCATGCGTCTTCCGGCCAGGGGCGGCCGTCAATGCGGATGCGTTCGGCCGGGTGGACAAAATGCGGGGAGGTATAGAGCCCCACGCGGCAGCCGTGGGCCATGCCCAGCGAGGCCAGAAAAGCGGCCGTGGAGCCCTTGCCGTTGGTGCCCAGCACCTGCGCCGTCACAAAAGGCGGGCGGGTCAGGTGCAGCGCTTTCAGGGCGCGGTGCATACGCTTCAGCCCCAGGTCCATGTGAAAAAGACCCAAACCGTCCAGATGCCGCACTACGTCGGCGGCGGAAGAAAACTGCGTCATGGCGCACAGCCTATCCCAAAGCGGGACGGCTGTCAGCGCCTGTGCAGGGGGTTGTGGCGGAGCTCATTATCCCCTCCACGGGCTTCCACCGTATACGCGCCAGCCGGAAGGCTTGCCCCGCGCAGGATGAGAGCAGAGCCTTTGCCATCCTCATCGGGCACGAATTGGGGCTGTTTGCCCAGTACCTGGGCGGCATCGCGCCCATTGATGGTCAGCCGCGCGGCATTGGGGTCGGGCAGCCTGGAGGAAAATTCCACCTTGACGTCAAAACGGCTGCCGGAAAGGATTTCGGCCTGATCCAGCGGATAGACGGTCGCGGCCTGCGTGGCGGCTGGGAACAGGACCAGAGCTAATAAGGCCAGGAACATACTTTTCATGAGGACGCTCATTGAGATGTGTTCAGGCCGGGCGTACCGCGCTGGCGGCCAGTTCGGCCACGGCGGCCGGCCCGCCGACGGTCAGCGCCCCGTAAAGGCGCATGGCGCTGAGCTGCGCGAATACATAATTGCGGAAGTTGTTGCCGGGCAGGCCGTCCAGGTCCGCCCCTTTGAGGCCGTACTTTTTTTCGGCCAAGGCGCGCAGCACAGGGGTGACCCACTGGGCAGCGGGGACGGAGAGTACAAAATCGTGGTCGCCCAGGTGCACCAGAAAACCCTCGGTGCGCCGGGGCAACGGCAAAGTTTCGCCGCCAGGGGCCAGCAGGTCCGCGCGCACGGGGTCCACCCCGGCCAGCAGGGCTGCGGCCTTGATCCAGCCCACTACCTGCGCCTCGTCTTTAGTGCATTTAACACTTGAAATGCTCGCTTACGGCAGGCAAAAGCCTGCCTTCTCGCATTTCGTGGCAAGGATTTTCAAGAAAATCCTTGCAGAGCAGTTAGCTCATTTCATTCGCTAACTGCTTTAGCTGTGCCGGGATGCGTGTGGGCACAGGCCTGGGCCACCACCACCGGGGCCGGGATTTTGCGCGTAATGCTTTCGGCCACGCTGAGCACATGGTGCTCGCCCGTGGCGGCCAGGGGCTGTTCCGTGCGGCAGGCCCCGTCCTTGCGCCACTGGAAAACCCAGGGCTTGTGCAGGTCGTGCAGCAACTGCGCGGCCAGGGCCACATCCTTATCCGGAGTGAAGCCGAAGGTTTCCTGATAGTCGCGGAGCAGCCCCTGGGTGGAGCGCACGTTCATGGCCACATGGGTGACCAGACCGCCGGGGTAGGCGTGGTGGCTTTGCCAGCCGCTGCCCGGTGCGCTGCGGAAGGGTTGCGGCGCGCGTTGCGGGTCTGCGGTGGGAGGCAGCAGAGGCGTTTGGGCTGCGGCGACACGCAGGCCAGCCTTGCTCAGGGCGCGGGAAGCGGCCTCCTGGTCCAGGTTTTTGGCCAGTGTCGGGGCTGGATTATCCAGAATGTCCAATACCTGACGGCGTAGCTCGGCATTTTGGATGCTGCCGGCGGTTTCACGCAGGTAGGCCCAGGATTCGCGCACCAGGGGTGAAGCCTCGGCGATTTCTTGCGGTGTCATGGCGACGCAGCGGTCAAAGGAAATGGGTTTGATGTCGTAGCGGCCTGTGGCCGCGGGCGCGACGCGGGCGGCGAAGCCGCCACCCAGGACAAAGCCGACGACGGCCGTGCTTTTAAGAAAAGCGCGGCGGCCGGAGTGGTGGGGATTGTGCGTGTCCATACAAACTCCTTGCTTGTGGACCAATGCCGTTTGCCGTAAGCTAGAGAAGCAGTATGACAAAAAAATTGTGTGAGTGTGACAAGTTGCCGCATTATGGATAAGGCGTCGCAGATGCGGGATGCTTGACGTGAGGCCGCTCCATCCCTACTATGGCGCTCCACACGCACGCGCCCGTAGCTCAGTTGGACAGAGCAGATGCCTTCTAAGCATCAGGCCGAGGGTTCGATCCCTTCCGGGCGCGCCAATATATTTCAGAGGGACACTCGTCAGCGCCGAGTGTCCCTCTTTTTGTTTTGGTGACGTTTTGGGGGTCGTACCGCATAAAATCGGGGGATGGTCGCTTCGCGGCTTTCAGGAAGCGCCGCCCCAGCCGGAAACAATGATCAGCATGCCTGCCAGGGCCACCGCGCCGCCCAGCATATCCGTATTGGACAGGTGCACTTTGTCCACCAGGCGGAGCCAGGCCAGGGCCGTGACCACGTACACGCAGCCATAGGCCGCATAGACCCGGCCGCTGGCCGCGGGATGCAGGGTCAGGAGCCAGGCAAACACGGCCAGGCTGGCGGCGGCGGGCAGCAGAAGCCAGGGAGACCCCCCTTTGCGCAGCCAGACGTAGGGCAGAAAGCAGCCCGTGATTTCGGCCAGGGCCGTCAGCACAAAGAGCAGCAGGGTTTTGGCAAGCACAAGCATGGTCCCTCCGCAAGGCGTTTTTCGCGCCTTTGGGGTATGTTACCTTTGATAATGCGCCTTCTCAAAGGCCGTGCGACGCCCGTTCCGGCGCTTGCCAACGCGCATAGCCGACGTCAGCGCCTTTATGGCGGGCGTTTGTCTGCGCGGGCAGCAGCGCAATTCCACGGTGGAGTTGCGCTATTTTTGCCGGATGACAACCTGATGTTTACGCAGAAAGTCCGCAGGCAGATAGGTCATCTTGGCCTGCCGCAGGCCTTCTTCGTCCAGGTCCTGAGCACGGTTGATATAGGTGAAGCCGGCCCCGGCGCGGCGGGAGAACTCACAGTTCATGGTCTGATAGACGCCCTTGAAGCCGTTGAGACCTTTCTCGTAGTGCACGCCCAGGCTTACGTCGTCCAGGTTTTCGCCCACGCTGAAGGCCACCATGCGGCCCTCCACATAGAGGGAGCCGCCCGTCAGGCCGCGAAAGCAGTTCCAGTGCGAGAGCACGCGGTTGATGGCCTCATTTTCCGCCTGCAGCGAAGGCGAACCCTCACATTCGTGCCATTGGCACCAGTCGTCCTGCAGGCCCAGCACATCCTCCACCATGGCGTCGCTCAGGGGGCGGTAGTCCGGCTGGCCATAGGCCTTGATGTAGCCGTTGTAGTGGTTGCGCTTTTTGTGAAAACGGTTGCCGGGCAGCTCGGCCAGGTCGGTCTGGTTGTAGAGGTATTCCCACTGGCCGCGATCTTCCCGGCCTTCCACCTGGCCCGGCAGGGCCCTTTGCCAGATATGGAGCAGGGTTTCAGGCACGCGGGTCACACTGTGCTCGGCCACGTCAAAGCCACAGGGCAGCAGATCCTTCCAGGCCACGGCGTTCCAGTCGCCCACCGGGGCCCAGCAGACCAGATTGGGGCGGGTTTGCCGTATCCAGCAAAGGTTGTCCGCAAAGCACCACTCCAGGCCGTAATAGGCCTGCCAACCCCAGAGGTTGGCCAGGGTATAGTCCAGGGAACGGCAGGGGGTGCGCTGCCAGAGTTCGTAATAGCGCTCGCGGTCTTCCAGGGTAACGGGGGTAAAGTCTTTGCTCACGGGTATATCTCCTTGCACGGCCCGGCGGTGCACCTGCCGGGGCGTGGTATATGCTGTGTGATCAGACGGCGCGCTGGTGCCGGCAGCGCATGGCAAAGCGCGTCCAGTCGCGGTAGCGCACTACATAGAACATGATGGCGGTCTGCAGAACCTGGGAGCAGAGCATGGCTGCGAACACACCCGAAGCCGTGCCCCAGAGCACATGCCCCAGCAGCCAGCCCAACGGCAGGCGCACCAACCAGAAGGTGCCGCCGAAGATAAGCAGGTTGTACCTGGTGGCCCCGGCGCCCACCATTATGCCCCCCATGACCGTGCTGGCAATGGAAAAGGGCGTGGAAAGCAGGTTGTAGGTCAGGTAACTGACGATCTGCGCACGGGTGCCCGCTTCCTGCGAAAGCAGGGCGGCGACCTCGGCGCGGAAGGGCCAGAGCAGGGCGGCCATACCGCTCATGGCTGCGGCGGCCACCAGCACCATGAACAGGCCCACGCGTTTGGCCTCTTCCGGCCTGCCCGCGCCCAGGCTGTTGCCCACCAGCACGGCCACGCTCATATTGCAGGCCATGCCGGGCAAAAAGAGCAGGGCCTCCACACGCAGACCGGCGGTGAGCCCGGCCAGAGCGTTGACGCTGTCCGCAGGCAGGGAGGCCACCAATACGAATAAGGTCATGTAGCCGGATTGCCAGACGATCTGCGCGGCCCCTGCAGGCAGGGCCACCTTGAGCAGGTAGGGCAGGGCGGCCTTGAGCCAGCGGAAGGGGGGCAGGGCGTCGCGTCGCAGGTAGCCGTAGCGGGCCAGCAGCAGACAGTTGCACAGCGCGCCCAGATACTGCACGGCCACGCCCGTCCAGATCAGCCCCATATAGCCCAGCTTGGGCAGGCCGAACCAGCCCAGGCCCAGACCCAGGCAGCCCAGCAGATTGAGGGCGCACACGCCCACGGCCACCCAGAGGGGCGGCAGCACCTGGCGCGTGGCCCGGAACATGACGCCCGTGGAGGCGTAGACGTACTGGGCGGGCAGCCCCAGCATGCTTACCCGCCACATGTCGCTGGTGAGGGGAAAGATGCTTTCCGGCACTTGCAAAAGGCGCAGCAGCGGGTCGCCGTAGAGCCAGCCGACCAGTGCAATAATCAGGCCCAGGCCCAGGCTGCCCGCCACGGTGGTGACAACATAGCGCCGGGCGCGGGACACGCGCAGCGCGCCCAGAGACTGGCTTACCGCGGCCGTTGCCCCGCTGGAGACGGCCATGGCCACCACCATAAGCAGAATGCCGCACTGGTTGACCATGCCCAGCGCGGCCTGCACCTGTGCGCTGAGCTGCCCGGCCACCCATACGGCCACAAAGCCCATGAAGAACATAAGGTACATCATGAGCATCTGCGGCCAGGTAAGCCGCCAGACGGCGCGGGGGGCGGTGCTCAGGTCCGGCGCGGGGCTGGTTTGCGGCGGGGGGGCGCCGCGAAGGGAGGTCACACTAATCCAGGAGGCAGCGCGCCAGGTCTTCAAGGTTTTCACGCCGGCGGATGAGCCGTGCCGTGCCGTCGCTCTGGATGAGCACTTCCGCCGGACGGCGGCGCATGTTGTAGTTGGAGCCCATGGTAAAGCCGTAGGCCCCGGCGTCCAGCACGCCCAGGACGTCGCCCTCATGCAGGGCGGGTAGGGTGCGGTCCTTGGCCAGGATGTCGCCGCTTTCGCAGATGTTGCCCACAATGGTCTGCGGCAGGGCGTCGCGTGCGCACGCGCCTGGGGCTTCGTAGATTTCAAAGTCGTGGAAGGAATCGTACATGGCTGGGCGCACCAGCACGTTAAAGCCCAGGTCCGTGCCCACATAGCGCCTGTCGCCGTTGTTTTTCACGGCGTGCACGCGGCCCAGCAACACGCCGCATTCGGCGGCCACATAGCGGCCGGGCTCCACAAGAAAACGCCCCTGGTAGCCGGTCTGGGCGGCCCAGTCGCTGATGAGGGCGTGCAGCCGCGCGCCCAGGTCGGCCATGTCCAGCCGGGTTTCGTTGTCGTATTTGTGGTAAGGGATGCCGAAGCCGCCGCCGAAGTCAATGACCTCCAGCGTGGCGAGGGTCGCCGCGGGCAGGCGTTCGGCCAGGTGCAGAAGTACCGTGGCGGCGTTCAGGTAGCCGTCCGGCTCCATGAACAGCGAACCGATATGCTGGTTGATGCCTGCCAGCGTCAGATTGTGGCGCTTGAGCAGGGCCAGTACATCGTCCAGCTTGTCCGGGGTGACGCCGAACTTGGTGGCCTTGCCCGCCGTGATGACCTTGGCGTGGTGCCCCGCGCCGATGCCGGGGTTAAAGCGCACCATGACCTTGCCGCCGGGGTTGAGGCTGCCCAGCAGGTCCAGTTGAGAGAGGGAATCCACGCTGACGAGCAGGCCCTTGACCATGGCGTTCTGTAGCTCCGCAGCGGAGTTGTTGTTGGAAATATACAGGATTTCTTTGGGGGTAAAGCCCGCCAGTTCGTCCATATGGAGTTCGCCGGGGCTCATGGCGTCCACCACCAGGCCTTCCTGGCGCGCCACCTTGAGCAGGGCCGGGTTGGCGTTGGCTTTGACGGAATAGTTCACGCCAAAGCCGGGATGGGCGGAAAGCCCCTTGAGCTCGCGGCAGCGTTGGCGCAGGATGTTTTCGTTGTAGACATAGAGGGGGGTGCCGTAAGTTTCGGCCAGTTCGCGGGGGGTGTGGCGGCCGTAAAAAGAGCAGGCGTCGGTATAGCTGGATCGGATATGCGACATACGTACCTCATGCAGTGCCGAAAACGCAGGGTTGGTCCGGTTCGGGCCCTGGTCGGTGTGATTGGAACAGGCAAATAATCATTATTGGTTCTCTGTGCCGCGCTGTCAAGATACTTGAGCGGGCGCACAAGCCCGCTGGCGGGGCGCGGGGCCGCCGCAGCCGCCGCAGGTCTGCCCGCATTGACAGAAGGCCTGCGGCGTGTTTTTCTGCTATCTTCATCAAGGGCGCGTTGCGCAGCCGGCAACGCTGATCGGTTGCGGCGGGCCCACCCCAGACAATGGAGTAGTTATGGGCATCAAAAAAGGCGACACGGTGCGCGCGCACTACACGGGCACCCTTGACGACGGCACGGTATTCGATTCCTCGCGGGAGCGTGATCCTCTGGAATTCGTGCAGGGCCAGGGCATGCTCATCCCCGGTTTCGAGAGCGCCGTGGAAGGGCACGAGGCCGGCGACGTAGTCAGCGTGACCATCGCCCCCGAAGAAGCCTACGGCGAGGCGGACCCGGAGCTGATCTTCACCGTGCCCCGCGCCCAGGTGCCGGACCATATTCCCCTCAATGTGGGCGTGCCCCTGCAGCTTTCCAACGAGCAGGGACAGATGGACGTGACCATCACCGAAGTGGGCCCGGAAGAAATCACCCTGGACGCCAATCACCCCTTGGCGGGCAAAAGCCTGACCTTTGAAATAGAAATCGTCAGCGTCGGCTAGCGCGTATTTTGAGAAGGTGCATTCTCAAAATGTTGTGAGGCTCACTCCGGTGCTTATCGGTGTAAATACATTGCGTTTACGCCCCATAGGGGATGCCTGCCTGCGCAGTTGCCGGGGCATTTTTACAGTGGAATTGTCCTGAAAAGCCGCGTTGACGGCAGCCCGCCGCGTCTGTTTTGCGGCCGGGGAGCTTTGCCGTTCTGACAGCATAACCACCGTTCCGACGCGGTTGTCGCAGCGCCGTTTTTTGCGACAGCCGCGCGGCGCGGAAGCCCTGTGCACGAACCTTTGTCCGAACCCCCTCTCTTCCAGCAAGAGGTTTTTCATGAGCAGCAATACCGCCAGATACGACGCCATCCAGGCCATTACCGGCTATCGTCCGGAAGCGGCCCCCCTCAACTTTGCGGATACCAAACCCACGGATATTTTTGGCTGCAACGTGTTCAACGACCGCGTCATGCGCGAGCGCCTGCCCAAGAGCGTGTACAAGGCTCTGCATAAGACCGTAGAATACGGTGAGCGCATGGACCCTGCCATTGCCGATACCGTGGCTGCAGTCATGAAGGACTGGGCCATCGAAAAAGGCGCTACCCACTTTACCCATATTTTTTATCCCCTTACAGGACAGACGGCGGAAAAGCACGACAGCTTCCTCATGCCCGACGGCAACGGCGGCGTCATTGCCGAATTTTCCGGATCCATGCTCATCCGGGGCGAGCCGGACGCCTCCTCCTTTCCTTCCGGCGGCCTGCGCTCCACCTTTGAAGCGCGCGGCTACACGGCCTGGGACGTGACCAGCCCCGCTTATATCATGGAAAACCCCAACGGCACTTTTTTGTGCATTCCCACCATGTTCCTTTCCTGGACGGGCGTGGCCCTGGACAAAAAAACGCCGCTTTTGCGCTCGGCTCAGGCCCTCAACCGCCAGGCCAAACGGGTGCTGCGCCTCTTTGACGAGGAAACTGAGCACCCCGTCATCTCTTACGCCGGGCTGGAGCAGGAATATTTCTGCATCGACCACAATTTCAACTTTGCCCGGCCCGACATCCAGATCGCCGGGCGGTCGCTGTTTGGCGCGCGCCCGGCCAAGGGGCAGGAATTCAGCGACCAGTATTTTGGGGTCATCCCCCAGCGGGTGCTTTCCTACATGATGGAAGTGGAGCGGGAGCTCTACAAACTGGGCGTGCCCGTGCGCACCCGCCATAATGAGGTGGCCCCCAGCCAGTACGAAATCGCGCCCCTCTATGAGGTGAGCAACCTGGCCGTGGACCACAACCACATCATCATGTCCATGCTGCGCAACGTGGCCAAGCGCTACGGTCTCAAGTGCCTGCTGCACGAAAAACCCTTTGCCTGCGTCAACGGTTCGGGCAAGCACGTCAACTATTCCATCGGCAACGCGGAGCTGGGTTCCCTGTTCGACCCCGGCGAGACCCCGCACGCCAACGCCAAGTTTCTGGTTTTTTGTGCGGCCATGATCCGCGCCGTGCACAAGTTCGGCGGCCTGCTGCGCACCACTGTGGCCAGCGCCGGCAACGACCACCGTCTGGGCGCCAATGAAGCGCCCCCGGCCATCATGTCCATCTTTTTGGGCGACCAGCTTACGGAAGTTTTTGAAGCCTTCCGCGCCGGCAGGGTGGAGGACGCCGCCAACGGCAAAAAGCGCCGGGCCCTTAACCTGGGTGTGGACACCCTGCCCGCCCTGCCCGCCGACCCCGGCGACCGCAATCGCACCAGCCCCGTGGCCTTTACGGGTAACCGCTTTGAGTTCCGGGCCCTGGGCTCCAGCCAGTCCGCTGCAGGTTCCATTACGGCGCTGAACACCATGATGGCCGATTCGCTGGGCTTTGCCGCCGACTGGCTGGAACGCAAACTGGGCGAGGGTATGCCCTTTAACGCCGCCCTGGAATCCTTCATCGGCCATGTCATGGACGAGCACAGCGCCGTTATTTTCAACGGCGACGGCTATTCCGAGGTCTGGCACAAGGAAGCCGTGCGTCGTGGTCTGCCCAACCTGCGCAATACGCCCGAGGCTTTGCCCGAACTGACCCTGCCTGAAGTTATTGCGCTTTACGAAACCCATGGCGTGCTCAACCGCGCGGAACTCAAGGCCCGACAGGAAATTTATCTGGAGCAGTACTGCAAGAGCGTGCGCACTGAGGCCAATCTGGTCATCCGCATGGCTCGTACGGTCATCTTCCCGGCGGGCATGCGCTATCAGGGCGAACTGGCCGCCACGGCGGCGCAGATGCAGGCTGTGGGCAAGGAAGCCCGCACCCGCACCCTGGATGAGGTGACGGAATACCTGCGCGGTCTGCAGGACGCCTGCGGGCAACTGGAGGCGGTACTGGCGGAAGTGGAGGCCCTGGGCATGGGCATGGATGCGGCGCGCCGCTACTGCAACGACGTGTTGCCGCAAATGCAGGAGGTACGCCGCTATGCGGACCATCTGGAAACCCGTGTGGCCGACGATTTGTGGCCCCTGCCCAATTATCAGGAGATTTTGTTCGGCAAGTAGCGGCAGGGCGGGCGCGACCCTCTGCGAAGGCGTCGCGCCCAGGGCTTTCGCCAGATGGCTTCCGGGGCGGGCGTGCCGTGCGGCAAGGGTAGTATTTTGAGGCGGTTCAGCAGGCAGAGGACGGATGATAGAGGTCAGCGGTCTTTGTAAGAGCTACGGTGCGCACGAGGTCTTGCACAATATTGACATGTGCGTGCACGAGGGCGAAATCTTCGGCATCGTGGGGCATTCCGGCGCGGGCAAGTCTACCTTGCTGCGCTGCCTCAACGGTCTGGAGCCGTACCAGAAGGGCAGCGTGAAGGTCATGGGCGTGGAGGTGGCCGGTCTGGAAGGCCGCCGCCTGCGTGAGCTGCAGAGCAAGATGGGCATGATTTTTCAGAATTTTAATCTCATGGCCCGTAAAAATGTCTTTGACAACGTGGCCTTTCCGCTGGCCATCTGGCACAAGGGCAACCCGCGTAAGCGGGTTATGGAGCTGCTGGAACTGGTGGGCCTGGCGGACAGAGCCGGGCAAAGGGTGCAGAGTCTGAGCGGCGGGCAGAAGCAGCGCGTGGGCATTGCCCGCGCCCTGGCCCTGAATCCGCAGGTGTTGCTTTGCGACGAGGCCACCTCGGCCTTGGACCCCAAGACCACGGCCTCCATTCTGGACCTGCTGGAGGACATCAACAAGCGTCTGCACCTGACCATCATCATGGTCACGCACCAGATGGAGGTGGTCAAGCGCCTTTGCCACAGCCTGCTTTTGCTGGACAACGGCCGCACCGTGGGCCTGGGCCGGACAGAGGAGCTCTTTCTCGCGCCCGGCAAGGATATGCAGGCTTTTGCCGACAATGAATACACCCTCATCCCCGGCGGCACCAACATCCGGCTCATGTTCCCGCGGGAGATCTCGCAGCAGGCGGTCATCACCCACATGGCCCGCAGCCTGGACCTGGACTTTTCCATTGTGGGCGGCAAGCTGGAGCGCTACCTGGACGACGTGTTCGGCTTTCTTATCATCAACGTGCCGGACCAGAGCAGGGACACTGTGCTGCGCTACCTGAAGGACCACCGGCTGTACTGGGAGATTCTGGAGTATCCGCAGGCAGAGAAGGAGGCGGCGCATGACCGGGCAGCTGACTGACATGGGCGCGGCGGCGCAGATCTTCTGGCCCCTGTGGGAGCGCCTGCTGGACAAGTGGCCGGAAATCGTCACCGCCACCTGGGAGACGCTGCAGATGGTGCTGCTCTCCACGGTCTTTTCTCTGGCATCGGGCTTTTTACTGGCCATCCTCATGATCGTGACCAATCCCCTCATGAGCCTGCGCCCCTGTCGCCCGGTTTACCAGGTGGTGGATTTTGTGGTCAATCTGCTGCGTTCCTTCCCCTTCATCATTCTGCTCATTGCCATTATCCCCGTTACGCGGCTGGTGGTGGGCACCTCCATCGGCAGCGCCGCGGCCATTGTGCCCCTCACCGTGGCGGCCGCGCCCTTTGTGGCCCGCCTCATTGAAGGCTGTTTTCTGGAGGTGGACAAGGGCGTCATTGAGGCCGCGCGGTCCTTCGGGGCCAGCAACGGGCAGATCATTTTTCGTGTGCTGCTGCCGGAAGCCTTGCCCTCCATTGTGCTCAACGTGGCGGTCATTGCCATCACCTTGCTGGGCTATTCGGCTATGGCGGGCACCGTGGGCGGCGGCGGTCTGGGCGATCTGGCCGTCAAATACGGCTACAACCGCTTTCAGGTGGACATCATGGTTTATTCTGTGGTGATCCTCTGCATCCTGGTGCTGGTCATTCAGGGCCTCTGCAATCTGCTTTACAAACTGCTGCGCTGAGGCGCGGCCTTCACCTTTTTGCGTAAAGGAGTCTGTATGAAACGTCTGCTCTCGTCACTGGTTCTGCTGCTGCTGATGGCCGCCCCCGCCCTGGCTGCCGAAGACATTGTGGTGGGCGTCACGCCTTTTCCCCACAAGGACATTATGCTGGTGGCCAAGCCCCTGCTGGCCAAAGAAGGCTACAACCTGGTGCTCAAGGACTTTACCGACTACGTGCAGCCCAATATGGCCCTGGCCGGCAAGCAGCTGTTCGCCAACTTTTTTCAGCATCAGCCCTACCTGGACAATATGAACAAGGAAAAGAACCTGGGTCTTGTATCCATTGCCAAGGTGCATATTGAGCCTCTGGGCATCTATTCCAAAAAAATCAAAAAGCTGGACCAGATCAAAAAGGGCGACATCATTTCCGTGCCCAACGACCCTACCAATGAAGCCCGCGCCCTGCGCCTGCTGGAAACCAAGGGCCTTATCGGCATCAAGCCCGGCGCGCTGGTGACCGTGGCCGACATCACCAAAAATCCGCTCAGTCTCAAAATTCACGAGCTGGACGCCGCCCAGCTGCCCCGCACTCTGGAGGATGTGACCGCCGCCGTCATCAACACCAATTTTGCGGGCGAGGCAGGCCTCATCCCGGCTCGGGACGCTCTGGCCATGGAGGGCAGCGAATCCCCTTACGCCAACATCATTGTGGTGCGCGCCGCAGACAAGGACAGCCCCAAGGCCAAGGCCCTGGTCAAGGCCGTGCAGTCTCCGGAAGTGAAGGCGTATATCGAAAAGGTGCTGGTGCCCAAGGGCATTATGCCCGCCTTTTAGAGCAGTTAACACTTGAAATGCTCGCTTACGGCAGGCAAAAGCCTGCCTTCTCGCATTTCGTGGCAAGGATTTTCAAGAAAATCCTTGCAGAGCAGTTAACTCATTTCATTCGCTAACTGCTCTAGCATCCGGAACCGTTGCCCGGTGTCGGCGGCTGCGGAAATTTTCCGCAGCCGCCGCTGTTTCTGGGGGCGGCAGGGTAGAGGCCATAGGCGGCCGTGCGGCCGTTGCCTTCCGCTCCGGGCAATGGCAGAGTGGTGCGGACGCCCAAGCAATCCTGTCTGTGGACCACCTATGAAGCGCAGTTGTTCCCGGCCCGGAGTCGTCGCGCTCCTGGCCGGAATTTTTTTTCTGATCTGCCTCCTGTTCTGGGGAACGGGCCTTGCGCCGCAGTGGAGCCGGGGCGTTCTTGCGGCGTGGGAAAACCCGTCTGCGGCGACAGTTGCGGCCACAGGGAAGGCGAGGCGGGACGCGCTGTCCGAAGCAACCCCTGCGCTGCCCGCAACGCCGGAATCTGACGGGGCTGACGCAAAGGCCGCCCCCCCTGCGCCCGATGCAGCGCGCGCTTTTGTAACGCAGCCCGCACAGATTGCCGCCCCCCGCCCTGCGGACGCGGCCCAAAGTTCCGGCCAGGCTGCCGCAAACCGGGCTGCCGCAGGCCAGACCCGTGTGGACCAGGCGGCCCCGGACAATCCCGCCGCTGTCCGCCCCCAGTCCGCCGGACCTCCCCAGAGCCGTGCGGATGCCGTGGCCTCCCTGCCCGCCGTTGATCAGGAATCGTCGCCAGCGGCCCCTGCAAAGCCATCCGCTCCGCCGCATACGACGTTGCGCCTGTTTGGCACGGTGGAGTTCAGGCGGCCTCTTTCTTCTCTGCCGGGCTGGCTTGAGCTGCTTAAGCGCAATGCGCAACATGGTATTTTTACCCCTGGCCAAGTGCTGAAAAAAGGCGTCACCTGGGCGCAGTTTCGCGCCGGTGCTGCCGGGAAAAAGGGCGTATCGCTGCTGCGTTATGTCAACGCATTCTGGAATGCCTGGCCATACAGAGAGGACAGGGACGTCTGGGGCAGAGAGGATTACTGGGCCATTCCTCAGGAATTTTTGCGCCGCTCCGGCGACTGTGAAGACTACGCCATCATAAAATATTTTACGCTCAAGGAACTGGGCCTTTCGCCCAAAACCATGCGCATCGTGGTGGTGCGCGACACCGTGCGCAATCTGGGGCATGCGGTGCTGGCCGTGTATATGGACGGTACGGCCTATATTCTGGATAATCTCAGTAATGCCATCCTGCCCCATGACCGGCTGCGGCAGTACCGGCCACAGTATTCCGTCAATGAGCAGGGGCGCTGGGCCCACCTGCAGGTGAGCCGGGTTCCGTAACCCTTGGGGGCGTCCACTTGGGCGTTCCACAGGTTGAGAATGGGTTGTACAGTATGAAGACAGAACTTGCCGCAAAGGGAATGGCCGCCAACCGCTATCGGATAAAAAAAGTGATGGCGGCGTGGGCGGGCTTGCTGCTGCTGGCCGTAACGGCCTCGCTGGCCTATGTGCTTTGCACCCTGCAGCTGCGCAACATGACGCAGGAAATTCTGGCGAGTCAGCGCGACATGCAGCAGGCCTGGGCAGACAAGGCCAAGGAATCCGTGCGCGCCTGGGATGCCGCCCTGCAAGATCAGCTGCGCTTTGTGAGCACGGCGGAAATGTTCCGGCTGTTCGCCGTGGATGTGGCGGCGCTGCCGCCGGAGGCCGTGGCCGCGCTTGACGCGCCCGACGCTGCCGAAAACGACGATGCGGCTCTGGCCAGCCTGGCGGATCAGAAAGAATATCTGAGCGATTTGCTGCAGGATACGGCCCGTGGGCGGCAGTGGGCGGCGGCACGCATTGTGGGGCTGCACGGACAGGATCTGGTCGCGCCCAGGGACGCGCCGGAACTGGGCGCGGCCCAGCTGGCCCTGGCCCGCAACGCCATGGAGCACCGGGCGCTGCGCCACGGCCCCGTGCGGGTTTTGGGCGATGGCCTGGTTATGGATGTGGCTGTCCCCATGTATGAAGTGCTGGGACGCGGCGGTGAAAATCGTTCAGTAGCCGCCCTGTTGGTCAGCGTGCCCATGGACAAGGCCCTGACGGCCTTTTTGGCCGTGAGCCCGGAGCAACAGCGTCTGTTTGCACCCCGCCTGCTGCAGCGCTGCGCGGCGGGTGTGGAAGCCCTGTTTGTGGAAGAAGGCCGGCTGCGCCTTACCCCGGTGCGGGAACCTGTGGCGCCGGTTTCAGCCGCGCTGCAGCGGCGACCCGGCGTGCTGGGGGGGATGGTCTACGCTGTGGACAGCCTGCTGTCTGCTCAGGACTGGCGCATTGTGGTGGAAGCCCCGGCCCCGGCTGTGGACAGTCTGCTGCTGCAGCAAAAAAAGCAGATCTACGGCCTGGGCTTCCTGGGCAGTCTTGGCGCGGCTTTGCTGCTGGCCTTTGTGTGGGCCACCCTGGTCAGCCGCGCGCACCGGGCCAACGCGCAGCATTTTCAGCGGCTGTATGTAGTTATCCGGCGGCAGAAGGCCCTGCTGGACAGCGTTAATGCCTCCTTGCAGGTGGGGCTTCTGCTGGTGGATGGTGAAAACCGGGTGCAGATGTGCAATCCAGCTTTTGCCCGCATGCTGGGTCGGGAGGAAGAAAGCCTGGCGGGTGAAGACCTGCGCCGTGCGTTGCCCGGGCCTGCGTCCACGGCGCTGCTGGACAGAACGCCAGAAGGAGGCGTTGCGGACAGCCTGGAGATCACCTTGGGTGACGGCGAGGTGGCCCGTCTGTACCGGGTGACCCTGTTCCCCTTTGCTGAACAGGACGACGATGCCCAGGACAGAGGCGCCTGGGTGGGTATTTTTCAGGATATTACGGAGTTCCGCCGCCAGGCCGAGGCCGAGCGGGCCCGTCAGGCCAGCAGTATGGCTGCCCTGGTGCGCGCCGTGGAAAGTGTGGACCCCAACCTGGTCGGCCATTCGCAGAAGATGGAACAGCTCGTGCAAGTGCTGGCCCCCCAGATGGACCTTGCGGAGCGTGACAGCGAGACGCTGCGTCTGGCCTCCCGCGTATCGCAGGTGGGGCGGCTGTTTGTGCCGCGCCATTTGCTGACCAAGACGGGCAGGCTGACGCCGGAAGAGCAGCAGCAGGTCATGCGCGCCCCGGAATTTGCCTACCATATCCTGCGCGATCTGCGCTTTGGCCTGCCCGTGCCCGAAGCCGTGTATGCCATAGGCGAACGCATGGACGGCAGTGGGCATCCGCGCGGTCTCAAGGGCGACGCCATCGACGCCAACGGCCGCATTCTGGCTGTGGTCAACGCTTTTTGCGCCATGACGAGCTCCCGTGCGTACCGTGCGGGCATGAGCCCGGAGGAAGCCATTGGGCGATTGCGTACGGACGCGGGTTTTGACCAGCGCGTGGTGGAAGCCCTGGCGAAACTGCCGCCCAAGATGCTGCAGGCGGCCTTGAGCACGGCTGCAGGGGCCGGGCCGGAAGCCGGGGAGGCCCCTGCCGGTCGGTAGCCCCGCTCTTTGGTCTGGTTGTCATTTCTTCACGTTGGATGTAGGTGCAAAAAAGGGGCCGCCACCGGCCCTGCATCCGTATTGCCACGCGAGGGAACAGCCATGCTCGAATCTTTTATTGGAAAGATGCTTGCCTCAGTGGACGTGACCATCAACGGCTCCCGCCCCTGGGACATCAAGGTGCACAACCCCAGACTTTATGCCAGAGTGCTGCGCGACGCCAACCTGGGCCTGGGAGAGGCCTATATGGAAGGCTGGTGGGACTGCGAGGCCCTGGACGCCTTTTTTTACCGCATTCTCAGCGGTGGGCTGGAGCGCCGCTTCCGGTTCAGCCCGCCCGTGCTGCTGGGCATCCTGGCCTATACGCTCTGCAACCTGCAGCGGGTGGGCCGGGCGCGTATGGTGGCCGTGCAACATTATGATTTCGGCAACGACATGTTCACGGCCATGCTGGACCCGGCCATGCAATATAGCTGCGCCCTGTGGGAGGGCGCGTCCAACCTGGAGGAAGCCCAACGCAACAAGATGGACCTCATCTGCCGCAAGCTGGACCTCAAGGCCGGTATGCACGTGCTGGACATAGGCTGCGGCTGGGGCGGCCTGGGCCGTTATATGGCGCGGGAATACGGCGTGCGCGTCACGGGGGTTACCGTTTCCAAGGCGCAGGTGGAGTACGCCCGCGCCAACAGCCAGGGCCTGGACGTGGAATGGCTGCTGGAAGACTATCGTTCCCTCACCGGAACCTACGACAGGGTAGTTTCCGTGGGCATGTTCGAGCATGTGGGCTACAAAAATTACGCCGTGTTCATGCATACGGTACGCCGTCTGCTCGCGTCCGACGGGCTGTTTTTGCTGCATACCATAGGCGCCAACAAAACCATGCGCTCGGTGGACCCCTGGATCAGCAAGTACATCTTTACCAACGGCATTCTGCCCAGCATCGACCGCATCGGCACGGCCGTCACCGGCCGCTTCATCATGGAGGACTGGCACAACCTGGGGGCCAACTATGACAGAACGCTCATGGCCTGGGCCCGCAACTTCACGGCCGGACGCGCGGCCGGGGCCTTCCATTGTTCTGAAAAAGTGGCCCGCATGTTCCAGTACTACCTGTTGAGCTGCGCCGGGGCCTTTCGCGCCCGCGACCTGCAGGTCTGGCAAATCGTGCTCAGCCCGCGCGGCCTGCCCGGCGGTTATGTACGCCCGCCGTTGTTGCGGCCCGGCGTATAGGGATCCGCCCCGGCACGGCTGTGGCCGCATGGCGGCAGGTTGCGCCGGTTGTCATATCCTTACTTTGCTGCGCCGCTTTGCTGGGGCGGTCTGCATTCCGCAATAAAAACGCCCGCCGGGAAAGCGGGCGTTTTTATTGCCGCCAAAGGCCACAGCCGTGCCAAAGGGGCTTACAGGTTGCGTTCTTCCAGGCCGCCCTTGTCTGTGCCGCCGGCCTTGGGGGGTTCCGTCACGGGCTGCAGGCCGGGCACCACGTCCTGCACGACGGTGGGCGGGACCAGCGGGTCGGCGGCGTCGCGCTCAATGACGCGGCTGTCGCGCACATAAAGGTTGCAGGCCAGGCCGAAGCATTCGTAAATGGCCGCCAGGGTGCCTTTGAGGGTTTCTTTGTCCGAGCGGGGGGGCGGCACCAGCACATAATAGGTGCGCGTGCGTCCGCCCCATTTGGGCTCCACCAGGCAGGAAACGATCCACTCGTCTTCGCCGTCGTTGTTCCAGTCTGCAATGGCCACCATGTTTACCGTTACCTTCTGGGTGGCGTGGTTAATGGCAAAGCCGTCGGACCAGCGCTTGACCCGGCTGTCCGGCTGCAGGGTGGCCGCAAAGGTGGCCCCCAGGTAGACGTCGTGGGCAGTATCCGCTTTCAGGAAGGAAGGTGAAAGCCGGCGGAACAGGATCTCGCCGTAGTCGCTGAACCCGGCAAAAGAAAAGGGCGCCACATAGGAGCCGTCCTTGTCCAGCAGGTTGCGGGCCTGCAGCTCCTTGGGCATTTCATGGGCCATGCGGATGAACTGGTCCTTCTGCACCACCGTCACGGGGCGGGTGCTGCCGCAGCCCGCCAGCGCGCCCAGACAGAGCAGAGCGCACAGTCGCAGTATTGTCTTTGACATCCACAAGCCTCCGGCGGATATTTGACAGGCGGCCGCGTTCGGGCCGTACCGCGTGGTTGTATGCGTCCCGGCCAGCCTTGTAAAGGGTTCTGGTACGGTCCCTGCATAGGCTTTGCACAGGGGCGCGTAGAGCCTTTGCCGCCCTGCAGGAGCCGTTATGCAAGAATCTGTCCCTCTGTCCATGCCCCTTGCCGTGCGTTCCCGGCCGCCCCTCTGGCTGCGCCTGCTGCCCTTGTGGCTGGTGCTCTTGTTAGCGGTCGGCACGGTCTGGTGGTGGGTGGATTCGGGGCGGGTGGAAAGCGCCCGCGCCGAGCTGGACGGTATGGTGCTCAGCGTGGCCCCGTCCTACAGCGCCCGGGTGTTGGAGGTGAGCGTAAGGCCGGGGCAGGAAGTGCGCCAGGGCGCGCTGCTGGCGCGTTTGGACGCTGCGGACTACAACCGACGCCTGGGTCAGGCGGCGCGCGAGGCCGACGATCTGCGGCGCATGGCCGGTCCGCCCGGCAGGGAAGAAACCGCCGCACGCCTGCGGGACGCCGAAGCGGCGGAAAAGGATATGGTGCGCCGTCTGGCCCAGGCGCGGCATGAAGAGGATATGCGACAGCGACAGCGGCAGGAAAGCGTGGCTGCCCACGTGCGCGCCCAGCTCCATTTGCGCGGATTGGACAGTCAGGGCGGCGCGCGTGTGGTGGGGCAGAACGTCTATGCCGCAGCCCGGCGGTCCGAAGCCGAAACCCGCGACGCCATGGACCGGGCCACTGCCGCTTTTGAAGAAGTCAGCCGTATTCGCGCGGCCCTGGACCAGGAACTGGGGCGGGTGCGCAGCGAACTTCTGCGCTATAAGGAACTGACCTCGCGCGGGCGCTATAGGCAGCCGGCGGGGCGTGATGCGCCCATGCCCGTCCCTGTGGCGGAGGCAACCCTCCGCGCGCCGCAGGACGCGCTGGTTTTGCGCGTGCTGGCAACCCCCGGCCAGACAGCCGCGCGGGACGAACCCCTGGTGTTGCTGTTGCCGCAAGGGGAGGCGGCCAGCGGCGGCTTGTGGCTGCGGGCCGGCTTTTTGCCTGAAGACGCTCGCCGGCTTAAGCCCGGCCAGCCCTGTGACGTGCGCCTGGAGGCGGACGGCAGGATTCTTGCGGGCACAGTGGCAGACTTGCTGCCGCAGAAAGTAGCGCCGGCGGGCGACGCGGCTGCGCCCGCAGCAGAGCCCGCATTTGTAAAAAACAACACGGCGTTGACCTATGTGCGCATCCGTCTGGATGTTGCCGACAGCAGCGGACTTGTGCCGGGCATGGCTGCGCGCTGCAGCGTGCGCACTCGCAGCCTGTGGTGAACGCCGGGGGCGGGCTACTCTTGCGCGCCTTCCAGTTCCGCCAGGTGGTTGCGGGCGAAATCCAGGCCAGGGTCCAGTTCCAGGGCGGCCCAGAGGTGTTCGCGGGCTTCTTTGGTCTTGCCCATGAATTTTTCGCACAGTCCCAGATTGGCCAGGTCCACGGCAGACCCCTTGTCCACCCGCAGCACGGCGGCAAAGGCCTGTGCCGCGCCGCTGTAGTCGTCGGTTTTGAACCGGGCCACACCCAGCAGGTTGGCGTATTCCTTCATTTCCGGGCAGAGGTCCGCAGCCTCGGCCAGAATGGGGATGGCTTCCTGCCAGTGCCCGGCCAGGGTCTGCGCATAGCCCTGGTAAAAAGTGGCCAAGGCGCGCGCGTCGGCATCGGGCTGCAGGGGGCGGGCCGCGGCGAAAAGGGCCGAAGCCGCCTCCCAGTTCTGGGCACGCAGGGCCAGCTGTCCTTCAAAAAACGGCAGGAAATGCGCGTCGGGATAGCAGGATGCCAGCACTTCCAGCCCCTGCCGCGCCGTATCTTCGTCCGCCTCTTCCACCAGTTTGCGCCCTACAAACAGCCCCAGGCACTGGTTGCGATCCCGCTCGCGAAAGGCCAGGCCGGGGGCCACGCTGTAGTGCGCGGGAATGCCCAGGCGGGGGTGGGTGGTTTCCACCGCGTAGACCTTGGTGGGCGCAAGACCGGCCAAGGCCGCGCGCAGTTCCTCCAGAATATCGTCATGCTCCACGCTGGGCAGGCTGTCGAGAGCCACAGTGGGGCCTGTTTGCAGCCATTGGGTCTGGGCAAGCTCGGTAAATTTGGGCAGGCCGGAAGCCTCGTAGCAGGCATTGGTGCAGAAATCGCCAGCCAATTGCGCCACCTCGGTCACGGCCCGCACCGCAGCCTTGGCCGGAGAAGCCGCCGTACCCGCCGTGAAGACGATTTCGGAGCTTTGGGGAAAGGTGGTGGGATCCCAGGCCAGGGCGGCCACTGTGGGCACGGGCATGCCCAGCGAAAAATCTTTGAGCAGCAGGCGCACGCCCTGTTGCGCGAAATCTGCCAGCAGTTCGCCCAGCACAGGGTCCAGCAGGCAGGATTGGGGGTCGATGGTGGGCAGGGCGGGGCGCTCTCGGTCTACACGGCAGCAGACGTGTCGCTCCACCAGTTCGCAGAGCCCCTGCAACAGCGACTCCTCCGGCGTGTTGCCCGCCGAAGTGCCGTTGAACTCGCCCAGCAGTTTGAACCAGTCCAGGGGCAGCCAGACTGTGGCGCCGTTGTCGAGGCGGGTGGCCGGGTAGAACTGCCAGGCGCAGCAGTCCAGCACGCGCCGGGCCGCCGCGGGCGCAAGGCTCGTTTCGTCCACCGAACGCAGCATTTCTTCCACCGGCAAAAGGTCCGCGCCGAACAGCGTTTCCGCCTCGCTCCAGGTGGCGGTGCGCAGCTGCGGGCGTTGCTGCCAGAAGTGGAAGAAGGCAAAGCGCTCCATCAGTTCCATGAGGGCTGAGGCTTCGGCCTGCTCCGGCGAGGATCCCTTGCCCATCTGCTTACGGGTAGGCATGATGCGCCGGGCGTCCGCGCCGCATTCGCTGAGAAAAACAGGAATGCCCAGGCGGCCCACATCCACGCGCCGGGTGCGGCTGAGCACATCCAGATGCGAGGCCGTCAGGCGTTGCCGCACGCGGGCTATGGTCTGGGCCGGGCTCATGGCCTTGTCCAGGTCGCGGGTGTAGCCCTTGGGGCAGGAAGTCAGGGTAACGCGGGGCAGGCTGTTCATGGACGCTCCAGAATGAGGATGCTGTACAGGCGGCGCTGGTCCTGGCCGTCTTCGTCGTGCGCAGTGACGCCGATGTGACCTTCAGTGATCGTGAAGGTTTTGGCCGCCAGCTTGGCAAAGTGCGGTTGGGCGCGGGCCATGTCCGTGCAGAACAGGGCCTTGCCGCCGGGGGCCAGGTGGCGGTCCACAAATTTGATCAGGGGGCGGTGCAGGGACTCCAGATAGAGCAGTTCCGAGGCCGCCATGAGGTCAAAGCCCGCCGCAAAGCGCGGGTCGCGCCCCGGCGCGGTCACGTCCACCCTGGTCACTTCAAGACGTTCGCCCAGGCCGTTGCGCAGGGCGTTGGCGCGGGCAAAGCGCAGGGCGTCTTCCACCACGTCGCTCACCACCATGCGCGCAAAGCCGTAGCGCGCGGCCACCAGGCTCAGCACGCCGCAGCCCGCGCCCAGCTCCAGCAGACTTTTGCTCTCCGGGGCGTATTTGCGCAGCAGGCGACCCAGTACAAAAGAGCCCGGCCAGACCTTGGCCCAGAGGGGTAGATCCTTGAGCGGATTGTGAACGGCCTTGCGCTGCAAAAGTTTGTCAATGTATTGCGGCATGTTGCGTATAGTGAGCACGTGCAGGGTGTTGTCGTCCACTGCCAGGGGCTCAAAATCCACATCAAAATCCTGTCGGATGCGGGCGAGCAGGGCGTCCAGGGGTGCATCTGCGGTCATGAAGCGCGATCCTTATAAAAATAATGCGTGCTGAAATTTTGCCTTTTACCCGGATTCGTCCTGCAAGGCAATCCTCTGGGTCTGACGCGGGCTCGACCCAGCGGCGAAAATCTGGCAGACTGCCGGCGTGTAAGGAGCCGTCATGAAACAGATTTTTCGTTGGGAGCTGACCGTTCCGGAGGCGGATTTCGACCGGGCTACAGGCTTTTTGACCCTGCGTGTGCCCTTCGGCTGGGAAGAGCAGAGTCTGCCCACCGGAGAAACGGTTTTTCGCGTGCACTGCGACAATCCGGATTTTGTGCAGCAACTGCGGCAGGACAGCCTGGCCTGGCTGCCGGAGGCCGTCTGCCAGGTGGACAGCCTGGAGGCGCAGGACTGGCTGGCCGCCTGGCGGCAGTTTTTTACCCCGGTGGTCTGCGGGCGTTTTGTGGTGCTGCCGCCCTGGCTGGCGGAAGACCCCGCCTTTGCAGACAAAATACGCATTATTATTGAGCCCAAAAGCGCCTTCGGCACCGGGCATCACGCCACCACGGCCCTTTGCCTGGAAGTGCTGAGCAGCCTGCTGGACGCGGGACGTCTGCGAGCCGGTCAGACTTTTCTGGACCTGGGTACGGGCTCCGGCGTGCTGGGCATTGCCTGCTGCAAAAGTGGGTTGAGGGGGCTGGGGCTGGATATCGACCCCCTGGCCGTGGAAAATGCGGAAGAAAATCGCGCCCGCAACGCCGTGCCCGGTCTGGACCTGGGGTTGGGCGGCGTGGAGGCCGCCGAAGGCCATACCTATGATTTGATCCTGGCCAACATTCTGGCCCGGCCCTTGACGGAAATGGCCCCGGACCTGGTGCGCCGTCTGACCCCCGGCGGCTGCCTGGTGCTTTCCGGCCTGTTGGATATTCAGGCCGACGGCGTCACGGCGGCCTATGCGGCGCAAGGGCTGCCCGCACCGCGCCAGGTGGCGCGGGAAAGTTGGCGGGCCCTGATCTGGAAGTAGCTGTGCCGGGCCTTGCGCCGCCTCCCGGCTTGTCGCCCGCACCGTCCGCGCCTCTGACGCTCTGGCTGCCGCCCGCTGCTGCGCCGATCTGGCTGGCCGTGGGGCTGCTGGCGTTGGGCGCGGCTGCGCAGGTCGTGGGGTATAGCCTCGGTCGGGTGGGGCCGCTGCTGTGGGGGGCGGGGCTGGTGCTGGGGGCGGCCTGGCTGGACAAGGATGTGACCCTGGCCGTGGGGCAACTGCTGGTGACGGCGCTGGCCTTGCCCCTGACGCGGGAACGTGGGCGGCGCAGACCCTGACCCACGGGCCCGAATCTGCAGACGGGCCGCGTGCCCCGGCCTTGTGCCCCTGGTTGGCGGAATTCTTTACGGCACGCCGGAGCGCACGTTACCGCGCTCTTTGGAAAGATCCCTGGCAGACCGGCCTTCAGGTCCGCCTGCTCCAGACCTGACCGCCATGGACGGCCCAGAGGGACTGTGCCCTTAGGGCGTCCACGGCGGTTTGTTGCAAAAGCCGCGCAGGGTCTTTAGGCCAGTTTTTTCACCGCTTCCAAGGCTGCCGCATAGTCGGGTTCATGGGCTACTTCGGGCACGATCTGGCTGTAGGCCAGGGTGCCGTCCGGGGCCACCACGAAGATGGTGCGCGCCAGAAGGTGCAGCTCGTTGATAAGCACGCCGTAGGCTTTGCCAAAGTTCGCTTCCTTGTAGTCCGAAAGGGTCTGCACCGCGCTCACACCGGCGGCCCCGCACCAGCGGGCCTGGGCAAAGGGCAGGTCGCAACTCACGGCCACAATGCGCACTTTATCTGAAAGCGCGGCGGCTTCTTTATTGAAACGGCGCACCTCCATATCGCAGACGGGCGTGTCCAGCGAAGGCACGCTGACCAGTACCAGCACCTTACCGGCAAAATCCTTCAGACCTTTTGGGCTCATATCCGTGGCGGTGAGCGTAAAATCCGGCGCTTTCTGCCCCACGGCGGGCTGGTTGCCGCTCAAGTGCATGGTCGTACCTTTAAACGTGACGGTATTCATGGTCAACTCCTTGTTGCTCGGGTTGTCCGCACTGTGCCGCAGGCTTGTGGGATTGTCAATAACTATTCCTGACAAGAAGGGTTCTTGCCTGATTGCAGCATACGCGGGGGGCAGCGATGCCGCAAGTCCGGCCTGCGCTTGCCAGACGCCGGAAGGTGCTTATACTACAGATGCAGTTACCCCAAGCAGGAGCGTTTGATGAGCACGTTGACACCCCGGCAGATTGTGGCCGAACTGGATAAATTTGTCATAGGGCAGGAGCAGGCCAAGCGTATGGTGGCTGTGGCCGTGCGCAACCGCTGGCGGCGGCAGCACCTGGACCCGGAGCTGCGGGACGAGGTCTCGCCCAAGAACATCATTATGATGGGCCCTACGGGCGTGGGCAAAACGGAGATAGCCCGGCGGCTGGCCAAACTTTCCGGCGCGCCCTTCATCAAGGTGGAGGCCACCAAGTTTACAGAAGTGGGCTATGTGGGCCGGGATGTGGAATCCATGGTGCGCGATCTTATGGAAATCGGCATCAACCTGGTGCGCGAGGAGGAAAACGCCCGCGTGCGCAAGGCTGCCGAAGCCGCGGCGGAATCCCGCCTCATGGATCTGCTGTTGCCCAGTTCTTTCGGCGTGACTGACCGCGCGGACACGCGGGAAAAACTTTTGCAGCAGTTTCGCCTGGGTTTTCTGGACCAGCGTGAAGTGGAGCTGGAAGTGACCGAGCAGGGAGGCATGGGCGTGGACGTCTTTGCCATCCCCGGCATGGAGCAGGTGGGCGGCCAGATGCGCGACATGTTCAGCAAGGCTTTTCCACCCAAGCGCAGCCAGCGCAAAATGAAGGTGCGCGACGCCTTTAACGTGCTGGTGCAGGAAGAGTCCGGCAAGCTGGTGGACCAGGAAGCCCTGGTGGACCGCGCCCGTGAGCGCGTGGAGCAGACCGGCATTATTTTTATCGACGAGATCGACAAAATTGCCAGCACCTCGCAGAACCATACTTCGGACATTTCACGTGAGGGCGTGCAGCGCGATTTGCTGCCCATTGTAGAGGGCAGCTCCGTCAACACCAAGTACGGCATGGTGCGTACGGATCATATCCTGTTCATTGCCGCCGGGGCCTTTCACTTCAGCAAGCCCTCGGACATGATTCCTGAATTGCAGGGCCGTTTCCCCTTGCGCGTGGAACTGCAGGCTTTGGGCAAGGAAGAATTTTTGCGCATTCTCAAAGAGCCGGACAATGCCCTGACCAAGCAATACGCGGCCTTGCTGCAGACCGAGCAGATCCGCCTCAGCTTTGCAGACGATGGCCTGGAAGAAATTGCCGCCTTTGCCGAAGACACCAACGCCCGCACCGAAAATATCGGCGCACGGCGGCTGTACACCATCATGGAAAAAATTCTGGCGGACCTTTCCTTTGACGCGCCCGAAATGCCCGGTGCGCAGGTGGTGGTCAACAAGGCCTATGTGGCCGAAAAACTTCAGGACGTGCGCAACGATCAGGATCTGAGCCAATATATTCTGTAACAATTGTCCGGCGCGGGGCGGGCTACCGCCCCGCCGCGGCAAAAGCCCACAGCCAGGCCGCTGCCGGCAGAGCCAGGGCCAAGGCAAAGGCCGCTGCCTGGCGTAAGGCCGAGGGCCGCACCCCCACGCGCCGCAGCGGTAGCAGGCCCAGGGCCAGACCGCAGACCAGCCCGGCCACATGGGCTAGATAGTCCGTATTTTCTCCTTCCGTCCCCAGCATGGCCAGCAAGGCCGCTCCAGCAGCCACGGGCAGCATGGCTTTGCGCCAGTGGCGTTCCCGTCGGGCCATGGCCCCGGCCAGCCCCCCTATGGCGGCAAACAGGGCGGAGGAAAAGCCCAGACTGGTAAAGGCCCCAGGCCGCAAGGGCACGGTCAGCGCATTGCCCGCCGCCCCTCCCAGCAGGGTCAGCAGCACGGCCGACCCTGGCCCAACACAGCGGGCCAGCAAAATCAGAAACAACGCCCCAAAAACCACATTGCCGCACAAGTGGGTGAGCCCGGCGTGCAGGGTCAGGGCCGTGACTACCCGATACCATTCACCGAACACACGCACGCGCACCGCGTCCAGCATCCCGGCGGTGGCCCAGGTTTCCGGCGGCGGCAAGCACACGGGCACAGGCCACCAGCCTGCCCGCCAGCCGTGCCAGAGCACCAGCGGCAGCAAGGCCAGAATGGAAAGATAACTGTAGGGGAAAGGCCGCCAGGGCGTCCGGGGCGGGCGCGGTTTCTGCTCCTGCACAAATTCCGTCAGTTCCAGGCGCGCCCGCTGCTCCAGCAAGGGCGGCACATAGGCGCACAGTTGTCCTCCAAAGCAAACCGTCCTGCACGGAATGCGGCAGGCCTCCAGCACCAGCAGACGGTCGCGGGCACGGGCGTAGCCTGCCGCGCCCTCCACTTCCAGAATTTTGCGCCAGAATGGGGGGACGGAACCGGGCCTGCGCCGCACGCGCCAGCGCCCGGCAGGCAAGGGATGGCGGGAGGAAGAAGAAACAGCGCGCATACGGCATGGTAGCATCGGGCCCGCTGCAGCTCAACTGCCCCCCAGCCAGCCCTTCCTTTAAAAAAATGGGCGCTGTCTGGAATATACCGAGCTGTGTCGGCTTCACTGCTGTGCTTTACGCAGACGCTTGCAGCCACGGGATAGCTGCCGGGCTTGCCTTGGACGGATGGGGTGGCCGTATAGAGCAGTTAGCGAATGAAATGAGCTAACTGCTCTGCAAGGATTTTCTTGAAAATCCTTGCCACGAAATGCGAGAAGGCAGGCTTTTGCCTGCCGTAAGCGAGCATTTCAAGTGTTAAATACTCTAGTCGGGATACAGCGCAATTGGGCGCCTGAGGCGCTTGAGTGACGGTACTGCGGAGCAGAGAAAAAAATAAGACCCCGACAGAAAAGCCTGTCGGAGTCTTCCTGCGAAAACAGCTTCGCGTAAAAATTGTCCAGGTTAGCTCTCTTTGCGCACCAGGGGCTTAGTCACTACGCCGGAGCGCAGGCAACGGGTGCACACGGTGAGCGTACGCACGCTGCCGTCAGCAAACTGATGGCGCACGCGCTGCAGATTGGGGGCGAAGCGACGCTTGGTCTTGATATTGGAGTGGCTCACAAGATTGCCAACCTGGGGCTTTTTGCCGCAGAACACGCATTCCTTGCTCATATTTTCCTCCGCAGATGCAAAAAAAATTGGCGGCAAAAACGAGGCCCGGCGTCAAAAAGCACCTCTGGGCGGGCATGACCGCGCGAAACGGTTATATAGTCCATGCCGGAGGAAAAGGCAAGAAATTTTCCCGAAAAACCTTGCACAAAATACCCTGCGGCATCTGGCCTGGGCAAGCCGTAAGGGCCCCCGGCACATGGTGTAAAAAAGCCTTGTAATCTCGTCTATTATAGCAAAGTCCAAGAACGGCCGTGTGTTGAGGCGGTCGCAGGGGAAAAATCACGCCGCCATCTGGCTTGGAGCGCCGCTGTTGCGGCGCATCATTCTGATGCGGTCAGTGGAAACCAGTACGGCTTCAGAAAATGCAGTCGGCACGCTTCCCCGGTCTGAGGGCCCTTGCCATACCGTCCCTTTTGCACCCGCACTTCCTGTTTGCCCACTCTGACTTGATAGTCAATAAGTTCGCCAAGAAAAGTTCGGCGTTCCACTATGCCGGGCACGCCGCCCTCATCGACAAATTCGATTTCATTAGGGCGGCTTGCCATGGTACCCGTGCCCGCGCGCACAATGGTCGCGTCTGGAACGCAGCCGGAAGGAAACGGCGCGGCAACGCCGTCCAGCACCATAGCACTTTCGGTTACCGTCATGTCCGTGAAGTTGGAAAGCCCAATAAAACTGAACACAAATCGATTGGCTGGGTTGGTATACACTTCGAGCGGCGAGGCTATTTGTTGCACCACGCCGTTTTTCATGACCAGAATACGATCTGAAAGGGCCATGGCCTCTGATTGATCGTGGGTCACGTACATGATGGAAAAGCCGTATATTTTTTGCAGCTCTTTTATTTCAAAGCGCATTTCTTCACGCAGGTGCGGGTCGAGGCTGGAAAGGGGCTCGTCCAGGAGCATGACAGAAGGGTTGATGGCCAGCGCCCTGGCCAGGGCTACCCGCTGCTTGCCGCCGCCGGAAAGATCTGCGGGGCTTTTGCGCGCCACGTCCAGCAAATTTGTGTGCTGCAGCGCCTCGGTGGTACGCTTGTCGATTTCAGCCGCATTGGTTTTTTTGATACGCAATGGAAAGGCTACGTTTTCGTAGACGCTCATGTGCGGCCAGACGGCAAAGGCCTGAAAAACCATGCCGAAATCACGTTTTTCCGGCGGCAGGTAATATTTTTTCGCACCGGACGAAAGCAGCTTGCCGTTGACGCTGATCTCCCCTTCGTCCAGATCTTCAAAGCCCGCCACCATGCGCAGGGTCGTAGTTTTGCCGCAGCCCGATGGCCCCAGCATGGAAAAGCACTCGCCATCGCCGATTTTCAGATTCAGCGAGGAAACAGCCTTAACCTTGCCAAAATATTTGGTTACGTCGGTCAGTGTAATGGACATGCTCAGGCCTGCCTGGTTTTGGCAAAGTGGTTGATAATGGTTTGCCCCGTCACGATAAGGATCAGCGCTATGCCTGCCAAGGCGGCTGAAGTGACCGTTTCACCGTCTTCATTCAAGGTGTAAATAGCCACGCCGATGGTGCGGCTGGTAGTGCCGTAAAGCATGACGGAAACTGTGAGTTCGCGCAGGGCGGGCAAAAAGATGAGGAAGAAGGCCGCGACCATGCCGGGGCGCACCAGGGGCAACACAATGTCGCGCAGGGCCTGCCACATGGTGGCGCCGCAGGCGCGGGCCGCCTCTACCAACGAGTCGTGCACCTGCTCCAGCGCGGCCGAGTTGGCCTTGAGCGAAAAGGCCATGTAGCGCGCTATGTAGGCAATAAGGATAATCCAGATTGTGTTGTAAAGATTGATGCCAAAGCGCCCGCTCCAGGCCAGGATAACGCCCAGGGCAATAACCGAACCGGGAACGGAAAAAGGCAGCATGCCCAAAAATTCCAGGATGCCCTTGCCGCGTACCTTCATCTTGACAATGACGTAAGAAATCATCACCCCCGCGAACATGGTGATGGTGGCTGCAGCAAGGCCCAGCCCGATACTGTTTTTGATGGCCTGCTGGGTTTGGTCCCACTCAAAAAGCACGTATTTATAGTTCTCCAGAGAGAGATTCTCCCAGGTGATGGGCACCCCGTAGGTTTTCAGTCCGCCCACTAAAAAGATTGTTACCGTGGGCAGCACAATGGTTACGCCGATATACAGCAGGCAGAAGAGAAACAGCGGCGTGCGCAGACCGCGCAACTTCAGCTCCATGGGCCGAAAGCTCTTGCCGGCGATGATTTGGTATTTGCCTGATCCCAAAATCTTCCGTTGCAGCCAGATGATGCACGCTGCGGTTACCACCAGCACCGAGGCCAGTACAGTGCCGGTGCGGATGGAATCAAAGCTGCCCGCGCTCTGGTGGATGCGCTCGTAAATCAGGGTAGGGATATTGTAGATGCCCACCTCTATGCCCAGAACGGCCACTGTGCCAAAATGGGCCATGGAATACAGCATGATGAGCAGTGCCCCAGAAAGAATACTGGGCATTACCAGCGGCAGGGTGATTTTGCGGGTGATGGTGAAGAGGCCCGCGCCGGAGATTCGGGCCGATTCCTCCAGCGTTGGGTCCATGCGCTCCAGCGCGCCGCAGACCTGAATGAAGACAAAGGGGAAAAGATACATGGTTTCAATGGCGATGATGCCGCCATACGAAAAAATGTCGAACAGCGCGCTCTCCGAGCCGGTAAGGTCGCGCCATAAGCGATTGATATAGCCTGCACGGGGCGAAAGCAGCATTTTCCAGGCCAGTGCGCCGATGAACGAAGGCAGCATGAATGGCACCAGAAACATGCTTTTCATAAAACCTTTGTAGGGGATGTCGGTGCGCGTTACCAGCCACGCAAAAAAGGTGCCCACAGTGGTGGCGCAAAGGGTCACGCCGCTGGCGATGAACAGCGAGTTCAACAGCGCTTGGTACGTCTCCCCCTCGCTGAGGGTTTTGACTACATCTGCAGCGTTGAACTGACCGTCAACAAAAAATGCGTTGAAAAAGATGAGGGCCACCGGCACCACAACCACAATGACAAGAATGGCAATGGACAGAAATAAAATGACTTCCGCCACGCCAAAAGAATGTTGTCGTTTGACCGCTTGCATACCTGTCCGCCTGATTTGAAAAAAATGGCCACCCCGGGCCGCGCCATCTTCGACGGCGCGAAACAGGGTCGTGCGCGTGTGTTTTTTTATTTGAACCAATGCGCGTTACGCAGGGTAAAGACACAATCTTCACCCTCTTGAAGCAGCAAGCCGTTTGCCAGGGCCTCGTGCGTATCCAGAGCTGTACGCAGGTATTGCCCGCCCACTTCCAGCTGGTAGTCCATAAACGCGCCCAAAAAACTGGCCCGATGCACCTTGGCCCGCAGCCCTTGGCCTTCGCGCCGCAGAACTACGTCCGAAGGTCGAAAGCCCACCCGCAGATCGCCGGAGGAACCGGCTTCGGGCAAAAGGGGAAAGGCTTGGCCTGCCAATTCGGCCGCACCGTTCTGCACCCGAACGTGCAGAAAATTGCTCATGCCCAGGAAGGAAAACACAAATTCGTCCACAGGGCGGGCAAAGAGCTCGGTCGGCGTGCCCACCTGGCGCAACGCGCCCTGCGCGTCCATCACCGCCATCCGATCCGAGATGGCCAGGGCTATTTCCTGATCATGCGTAACATAAAGGATGGTGACCCCAAGATTTTTTTGCAGCGTTTTGATTTCAAAACGCATTTCTTCGCGCAGGTTGGCGTCCAGGTTGTTCAGGGGTTCATCCAGCAAAAGCAGGCTGGGCTGCGCCACCAGCGCGCGCGCCAAGGCCACACGCTGTTGCTGGCCGCCCGAAAGTTGCGAAGGCAAGCGGTCTTCCATACCCGTAAGGTTCACGTCGTCAATGCTTTTCTGCACCAAAGCTGCCGCTTCCGCCGGGTTGGTTTTGGCGATTTTGAGAGGATAGCCTACATTTTGCCGTACCGTCATATGCGGCCACACGGCATAGTCCTGAAAGACCACCCCAAGGCTGCGCTGCTCCGCCGGCAGAAAAGCTCCAGTTTTGGCGTCGGCCACTACCTCGGAGCCGATGCGCATGCTGCCCCCGTCCAACGCCTCGAAGCCGGCAATAATGCGCAGCAGCACAGTCTTGCCGCAGCCGGAAGGCCCTATAAGCGTGAAGCACTCGCCGTCCTCCAGCTTTAGGGAAAGATTCTGCAAAACCTTATGTTCGCCATAGGATTTTGAAATATTGTCGAGTACGATTTCCGCCATAAACTGTCCCTTATGTGGCCGTGCACAGACCACGACCACTCTGGAGCGACGCCCTTTTCCTGAGGGAAAGGGCGTCGCTCCTGCGGCGTTGCGCCCACCAACGCGCGCTCCGGGCGCACGGCGGTGGATTTGTCACAGAGTTGTCACTTTTTTGTAACTATTTTGCCATCATGATGTCGGTAAACTTTTTAATAGTAGCTTCCTTGTCAGTCAAAATCTTTTTGTAATCAACTTTGAGGCTGCGGGCCATGGCGTCCTCACCGGAGGGCAGGTTGTATTCCTTGCCGGGGGCTATGCCTTTGCGCACGGGCAGGGTGCCTTGCTCGGCCAGGATCTGCTGGCCTTCTTCAGAAAGCAGAAAGTCCACAAACTTTTTGGCCGCATTCAGGTTCGGCGTGCCTTTGAAAATAGCGGCCGGGCTGGGGATGACGAGCATCTCGGGCGGATACACCAAGGCGAGGTCAGCGCCTTTTTTGATCTTTTCATTCACGATGTAGTCCACGCCGATGCAGGCGAGCAAATCGCCGGAAGCTGTATCGTCCACCACCTGGCCAGAGCCCTTGCCAATGCGCGCGCCGTTTTTGTGCACGTTTTGGATGTAGTCCCAGCCAAACTTGTCCACCAGAAGCTGGATGCTCATGTATGCGGTGCCGGAAAGGGCCGGGTTGGCAATGCCGAACGCCTTCTTGAACTCAGGCTTGGTCATGTCGCTCCATTGTGTGGGCGGCTGTTTCACATAGCGTTTGTTGTAGGCAATGCCCAACGTCCCCAGACGGACGGCTGTAAATGAACCGTCAAAATCAGCAAAGGGGTTGATGACATTGGGCATCTCTGGCGAAATGTATTTTTCCAGAAGGCCCTCGGCGCGCATGTTGAAAAAGTCCGGCACTTCGCTGGTCCAGATGACGTCGGCCATAATTTTGCCAGACTGCCGCTCTGTAGCAATCTTGGCCATGAGCTTCCCAGCCCCAGCAGACTGATAGTCAACAGCTATATCAGGATATTTCTTGACGAAGGCCTCTTTCATAGAACCAATAATGGATTCTTTTAGTGAGGTGTAGACGACCAGTTTTTCGTCCGCAATGGCTGAAATTGCGGAGATTGCCA
>ENA-UEYG01000047-UEYG01000047.1-human-gut-metagenome-genome-assembly--contig:-NODE-47-length-74896-cov-6.342253_pt1 | contig 74896 bp, 79 predicted proteins | sample MGYA00242933_ERZ507934 | MGnify/ENA primary metagenome ERZ507934 (study PRJEB26167, sample SAMN06115527) | human gut metagenome | host: Homo sapiens | place: China:Zejiang | collected 2015-11-10... | reverse complement strand
AAATTACTCCATGCTCTTTTATCAAACTTCGACGAAATGAACTCCTGCCGCCTAGCCTCCCCACCAGTCAAAAGTCTTTGAAGAGGCTAGGGAAGGAGCGAGCCGCTCTGACAGTTTGGAGGGGAAAGGGGAAACGTGGGGGTTCTCCCCCCTTTCTACAGAAAGTTTCCCCTTTCCCCTCCAATTCTTTCATGCCCCCTATCACTATTGCCCAATCGTCGGCAGCGGAGGGATGGACGCGGCGGTGTCTTCGGGATGAACGCGGACGAGTACGGAGGCCGTCGTGCCCGCACGGAGCTCGATTCCCTTTGGAAGCGCGTCGAAATGAAGCCTGACGGGGATGCGCTGCGCCAGCCGTATCCACTCGAACGTGGGGCTGACCGAAGGCAAAAGCTGCTCGCCGGTACTCCCGTTCTCGCGGGCAATCCCCCAGCCGATGCTCTCCACCGTAGCCTCAAGCGGCATATCGGAATAGGTCATAAGCGTGATCAGCGCCCTGTCGCCGGGGCGGAAATCCCGGATCTGCGTCTCGCGGAAAAAGGCGTCCACGCGGAAACTATCCGCATTGATCAGAGCAACCAAAGGGCGATAGGCCGTCGACATGGTCCCCGGCTGCACCGTCAGATTGGTGATGTACCCGTTCACTGGAGCCGTAACGTGCGTGAAGTCCAGATTCAAGCGCGCCTGATCCAATTGGGCTTGCGCAACCGCCACGTCGGCCTCGGCAGATAGCAGCTGATCTTCGGCCTGCTGAAAGGCCTCGGGAGAAATCGCCCCCGGCGCGTTCTGCTGAAGCCGTGCATCGCGCCCCGCCCTGTCACGGGCGGCCTTCGCAATGGCCTGCTTCTGGCGCACGTTGGCTTCGGCCTGCGAAAACGCCACACGGAATGGCCTGTCGTCCAAATCAAAAAGCGGATCGCCCACTTTCACAAACTGATTATCGCGGACATGCACGGCCTTGACCTCCCCGGACACGCGGGCGGCGACCTGAACGACTTCCGCCTGCACCATCCCGTCACGCGTCCACGGATTCCTGAAATAGGCGTTGTAACGGATGTAGCAGAAAACGCAGGCAACCACGATGATCAGCAGCGTCAGGAACCAGCGAAGCAAACTGTTGATGCTCATAGAACCATCCCAAACGGTAGGAGGAGATACACATAAATGACGATCAACGCCATAAACACCCACGGCGGATTGGCGAACCAGCCGGAAAGCCCGGTACGGTTCAACACAAACGCCGTCGCCAGCGCGCCCAGAATGCCAAACAGCACTATGGGAAGAAGCGGCGAAAAATAGATACCCACCAGGGCAAGTTCATGCGGCATATCCACCTTCCTTCAACATACGGAGAAATCCTAGACGCCCAATCTCACGCTCCCTCTCAAAACCTGTTCCGAGAATCGACCTCCACCGGAAGGGAGCGCATCAAATCAAGCGTATTGGACAACGATTTCATGATGCCCGCACAGGAAACGAGCAAGTCCTGCACAACCTGGCCACCCGCGGGCGCATCCGGCCCTTTCTCGGCGCGGGCGCTTTCCCGCAAGCCGTCAATCATGGAACGGACCACCGCTTCCATGGATTCAAGACGGTCTTTCAAAGGTGCTTCCACAAGCGGCACACGCGCCGTACCCGGCTGGGAAGGGCACAGCAGATCGCTATCCACGGAGCGGAGCCGGGCATAGAGCCCCTGCATTGAGGACACCATGTCCTGAACCTCCGTGGAAAAAACGCGGACCAGTTCGGGTTTCACAAAGGTCACGGGGAGTTTTTTTGCCAGGATGCCAATATCTTCAGCCAAAAAGCGCGTCCTGTGCAGACGGAAAAACATCCTCAGACGGAACAGGGAGCCGCGCCGCTGCTCGCGGCAGGCCCGCAAATGGAGCAGCAACGCTTCCGACGAACGGAAAAAGGCCTTTTGCCTCTGGAGAAACTGGGCTTCCGTATTGGGCATGAACAGCGCGTAGTGGACCAGGGAAACGATGGAAATGCCGAACAGCAGCGTAAAGGAGCCAACCAGCAGCTGCCCGAAATCGTACGTCGGGAGGTTCGTAAAATTGCCTATGGACAGCCACGGCAGCATGAAGGCCTGTTTGGTGAAATTCTGTTCCTTGCGCGGAAACGCGAATGTGATGAAAAATCCCGATACCCCCATCATGACGATGAACTCGCCAAGATTGGAAACCAGAGGATAGATAAAGGTATAGGCCAGCCCCGTACAGCCGATGCCGAGCGCAAAGATCAGCACCTGACGCAGCGGTTTGTCTTCACCGGTCATGATGCCGATCAGGCCGAGCACGATGGTCAATTCCAGAAAAGCGATGGATTCGAGCCCCGGAGGGTTGAGGAGTATCCAGCACAGCGTCGCCACCCAGAAAATGACGAACATCTGGGACATGTAGGCGTACTGCTCGGGCTTGATGACGGAAAGGGCCTTTTTTGATGCCGACGGCTTCAGTTCGGGCATGGGCCCGCCATGCAGCAGAAAACCGGCCAGCATCAGCAGCTCGCGGCAGTGCGCCGTCTGTTCCTCGAACAGCTTCACCGCAGAAAACGCCAATCCCTTCCGCGTCGAGCCGAGTTTCTCGAATACGCTTTCATCGAACGCGAGCGGCTGTACGTCTTCGGGCTTCGTGGAATCACCGGGAGAGCCTTCCTTCCCTAGGGCATCCAGACGATCAAAAAGTTTCCCCAGTTCGGCGATCCGCAACTCGAAATGAGGAAAGAGGGATGCCATATCCAAATCCTTCATGGCCACGAGGGTCCCCATCCAGCGCCGCTGGAGCTCCAGCAGTTCGGCGCTGCACCGGACGGCGCGCTCCCAGTGTTCCCGGTAACGGTAAACCTGATACGTCTCCAGTTGCACGGCCGGGACAAGCTGCCCAACTTTATCGAGAAGTTCCCTCATGCCGACATACTGCGTATACATGCGGCTCATCTGCCCTTCCGCTCCGGCCCCCTCGTTCATGACGAAAAGGGCCTTGTGCCCAGCCATGAGATCCTGCACGCCGCGATACAGGGACTTGATGGATGTCCTTGGAGAAAAAACAAGCGTTACAACGGTATACACGCCGATACCGAGCAGTGTTTCCTCAACCCTGTATACGGAGAGATGAAAGGCATCCTGCGGTTCGTGAACCGCCATGAGGCAGATGATCAGCGTGACGATGCAGGAAATGAAGAACGCGTAGCCATAGTAAACGCTGGTCAGCATAAGATACAGCATCAGGCACAGATAGAGGGACAGCACGGACAGAAGGAGCATACGTTCTTGCGCGAAAAGCCCGAGCAGGACAAGGGCGGCGACAGCCCCGGCGATTGTGCCGAACATCCGCAGCACGCCCTTTTGCAGGGTCTGGCCGATGCTCGGCAGGCTGATCACGAACACGGTGAACCCCGCCCAAAATGGCCTGTCCAGATTCCAATAGAATGCCAGCACATACGTACAGACGAAGGCCAGCGCGGTTACGGCGGAGGTATGGATGCGGGAGGACAGTTCGGCGGTCATGGCAAAGGTGGGTGGAGGTTAAGGATGCCGCCATAGTACCGTGCCTCAGATGTCCGTCAATCCGCTGAGAGCTTTGAGAATACTCCGCGCCCCTTTACTTCGGGCCCGTTTTCCCCTATAAGAGGTGCTGCATACGAACGGGCGGTTAGCTCAGTTGGTAGAGCGCCGCCCTTACAAGGCGGATGCCACAGGTTCAAGTCCTGTACCGCCCACCATTAATATCAAGAACTTACGGAATAAACGCCGCAAGTCCCTTTTTCTTTCCCCGCACCATTCCCCGTACACAGACAAAAAATCACTCCGTCTATGACTAACGCGGCGTGCGATTCTGCACACCTTGTTTTGGTCTTTTCCTCATACTGGCACATCATATGCAGAGCCCCGGAGATTCCTCTCCGGGGCTTTTGTCATGGATGGTGCGGGTAATCCGATACACTGTATTTTCGTTTTTTAGGAAATACAATTCATTCCGCTTATTCTACAGAGATATATCTTGCTGCACTATGGTGCGTAACTTACTTGTATTATTGTTATCCATTTCTCTCCTTTTTAAGGTGCATGATGTTTTGCCCCATTCAATGGGCATGACTCTGTAACCTTTTACAATAGAGGAATGGCAAGATGCTGAATTACAAAAAAATGACAGCGAAGGAAGCGATCCGTGCCGCCAAAGAGGAAAGTGGCCTTACAGCTGAACAAATCGCCCGTCGCCTTAACGTGTCGACTTCCGTTATCAGACGTTATCTCAAGGAGGATGATAACTATTTTCCGGGACTGGAGATGCTACCACGTTTATGTCTTGTGCTAGGCAATTCTCTACTACTGGACTGGGCAACAGCTCAAATCAAGCAGGAGGACGATGAGCAGAGAGAAAAAATGCTTGCATCTCTGACAAACGCCATAAACGTGTTGGAAGAGGCACGGTTCCTTATCACGAAAGTGGAAACTCTCACTTGCTGGGAGGAAGAAGAAATACAAGCAGCGCTGGACGAGGCAGATCTGGAATGCAACAGGATAAGAGATCTTTTGCCACAGAAAAAATGCGGTTGCGGCAAAAAGAAAAAATTTTGGTGCCCATTGTGGAAGTTATGGCAAAAATGTTTCTATAGAGCTCGGAGTAGATAAACATAATATAGTAACTATACCTATTTTATCTCACTACAATTTATGGCATTTTTTAAGAACGAGGCACTATTCAATCTCTTTTTCAGCAAGAAACCGGAGAGCAATCGGCTCTCCGGTCTTTTATGTACGTTCCCCGTTACATCGTTATGATATTCCACAAATGCAGCGCCTTGTCGATGGCCTCCTTTGGGGAAATGTCAGGCTCCGCACCAATGAACCAACATGCCGCAGTAAGGACGGACTCCTCTTTTTGAGGATCTCCAATGCAGTACTGTCTGAGCATTCCAGCCAGTTGGCGCGCATCTCCCACAGCATCCTCAAGGGAGAGGGATGGACACCTACAGGCAATTTCGCAAGCTCCTATCATGAGTTTTCTCGAAATGTTATCCATTTTTTCTCCTTACCTTTTAAAACTAGGAAAAGAGCATACCATAACATGCAGTATCATTGCCACAGTGTTTTTTGGAAATGCAAAAGACATCATGACAGAGATGTATTTGTAACGCATTATAAAGCCTGCACCTCCAAAAGAATAGCAAAATATACTGTTATATTTATATATTCTATTTTGGATGGGACATTATACATTGATAGGCTTTACAAAATACTAAGGAATCTTCCTCAACGAGGCGAACAGACGCGACACCTTCATGGGGACGATCCACTCTCAATTTATCTTTTAGGGGGAACTATATGAGATACTTGGGGCTCATGACAGGAAAAGAAGCTATCCGTCTTGCTAAGGAGGAAAGCGGACTCACAGAGTATCAAATAGCAACCCGGCTTGGTGTATCTATATCCGTCGTCAAACGTTACCTTAATAAGGACGATATCTATTTACCAAGCCTTGAGATGCTTCCCAGGCTTTGCGTTGTGTTGGGGAATACGCTTCTCCTTGACTGGCAGGAAATCCGCCTTGAAAAAGAAGAAAGACTCTATGAAGTTGACATGCAGGTTGTCCCACTTGCAGCCACAACTATAATGGAAACGCTGAGCCCCTTTGCCAAAATATCAGAGAGCGTCAAGCAAAGTCGATACGAAGATATAACGGAAGCCCTTGATGAAGTGCTTTTTCAATGTGCCCGTATCCGATCAGCGTTGCGGTTAGGTTCTTCCTCATCAAGAAAAAAGAAAGGCGGTGTTTTTTCTTGTCCATTATGGAGTTTCTGGAATAGGCATTGATGTGCGAGATAAAAAAGCACAACTGTTTCCTTGACTAGTGGGGGCTCTGAATGCCCCCACATCTACCTAATGCTCTTCATGTTGTCTTACATTTTCAGATTCACAGCTAACGCAGTTCACGATTTTGCACACTTTGTTTTGGGTTTTTCGTCATGCTACGGGGTTTTGGGGTAAAGTTGGACTTTCAGCTGCAGGCGGAAACTCTGCACGATATGTCCTTATCGTGTGGGGCCGTGGTCCGGTGGTCGTACACCGGGCCGGTGGGGGAGGCTCCAATCTCCCCCGCCTCTGCCTGAACATACTCTAACGGTTTATGTTTCCGGGGTCACGCGCCGCAACTCCGGCGGCGACTGCCTCCCCGTCCTCTCGCTCTGGTAACTGCTCTTGCAGTGCTCCCTCTGCCAGAAGAACAGCCCGTCCACCACACGCCGGGGCCATGCCCGCACGCCGTCCCTCGCCCATCGGTAACAGCGCGAGGACAGGGTTTCGTCGGGCCAGCCGTCGAGAAGCGTATTAATGAGCTGATCTACGGCGATCAAGGTTCGCTTGCCGTAGGTCATGCTTCTCCCCCGCCCGGCATGGAGATGTTGACGGTGATGCCCTGCACCTCTTCCAGCGTCGTACAGGCATCAAGCCGATCTTCCAGCGCCTGCCGCTGGCCGATAATGGAACCGGAAGCCACGGCAAAGGCGTCGGCTTTGGCAAGTACCCTGCGCACAAGCTCGTCGAGAGGGACACCCCGAGCCTGCGCCAACGCCGAAAGAAGCGGTGTTGAAGCCGTGGCGTCGGCGGCATAGGCGCGGGCCTCGGATTCCTGCTTGTCGAATGTGCTGATTTCGCGGTCCGGGTAGGTCGCCGTGAGTGTGGCTATGGCGGCATCGGCGGCCTTATTGATCTCGGAAAGCTTTGCAGCTTTCGTCTGCTCAAGCGTCGGTACGGGCGGAACATACGGTTGTTCCTCGGTCACGCATTCGGGGTGCACCTCGGCGTAGGCGAACACGGCGTCCCATTCTTCCGCGAACTCGGCGGCGTAGGGATAGACGTGGTAGGGCATTCCGTTTTTCGTGATGACATAGGAATCATCAGATGTACGATGGATGATTTGTCCGTAATTCATATATTCTCCTATGCAACTCTAATTGCTAGCCACACGCCTTGGTTAATAACTGTTCCGCCTGCGATTGTGCCCATATTACCAGCCCCATTCCTAGAAACGATAAAAGTCCATGTACCTCCGGCTGGAACGGCTTGATTAGTATTGCCAATAGCTACATTAGGAACTGTCACTGTAGCCCATGCCGTCCCGCCGTTTGCCGGAGCGCTGCCCGCGCTGTTCGCATAGTTCACGCTGAAATTAGCGGGGTTGTAGACGTACATGTTGACGCCGTCATTGCCTCCCCACAGCCAACCGGGTTGGCCTCCCTGCCCCGCCCAATCCCAGATGGTATCGACGTTCCCTTCCCGGCGCAGTCTGAGTGCGAACTGCGCCCCGTCAGCCCATGCGGCGTTGGGGGCCTTCTGTTGTCCTGCTAGGGTGGTGACGAGCTGCCCCATGTCCGAGCCGTCAACCTGCACTCTGACGGCCCCGCCATCCCATCCGAGGTAAATCTTACTCGCGTACTGGTTGGCTCCGCCCCCTTGTTGTACGGGCGTAAACCCAAGGGCTGCCTGCTTGCCGTTCGCCAAATCATAGGCCGCTTTCACGGCCTTCGCGGACGCCGCCGTCTTCGAGTCCGCCAAGTTCACGCTGTCCGAAATCTTCGTGAGTGCGGGCTTGTACTCCCCGCCTCCGGTCAAAAAGCTTTCCTGCTGTCCGGCGGTTGCGGGTGGCACAAGGCCGCTCGTCCCGGCGGTCGATGCCGTCGCGCCCTCGTATTCGGGCACGGAGATGATGCCGTTTGTATTACGGATTCCGTCTCCGATCTTATTCCCGGTAAGTACTTGATTCCATATTTCCCATGTAGTTCCGCCAGATATGGATGTTCTCCAGTATATGCCATTTCCGGATACCATAATCTGAAAAAGGCGATTGCCGTTGCCCTGCATTCCTGAGACAAAAAGCGATCCTATTGATGCTCCGGATATTCCGATCGGGCCATTTTGGGGATTACCTGTCGTTCTGTAAAAACCAGGTACAGTCAACATGTTGAAATCTAAATCGGCAAGCTGCCTTGCATCCCCAATCTGCCCCCGCGCGCTCGCCAGATCCTCAAGGTTCCCCCCAATCGCCACGTCCTTCGCCGAGATCGTGCCGTCTGCCGTGACGGAAATCGTCAGCCCATCAGGCATGACGGAACCGCGAGAGGTCGTCGTTGCGGGCAGTACGGCGACTTTTTTGGTTTCCTCACAGGCAGCTTCCGCAGCCGTTTGCGCGGCGGAGGCGACGTTGGCGGAATCGGCGGCAGCCGTAGCGCTGGAGGCGGCGTTCGTCTCGCTTACATCGGCAGCAGCGGCGGAAACGGAGGCTTCTCCAGCCTTCATTGTTGCCGTATTCGCGGCTTCCGTCGCGGTCTGTTCACTGGCCTTGGCCGCGTTCTCGGAAGCTTTCGCCGCCGTGGCAGAGGTTGACGCTTCTCCCGCCTTGGCTGTGGCCACTGCTTCGCTTGCCGCTGCGGCTCCGGCACTCGTTTCAGCGGCAGCGGCGGAATCGGCGGCGCCTTGCGCACTGGCGGCTGATTCATCGGCGCAGGCACAGGCGGTTGCTGCACTCTGCCGGGATTTCTCGGCCTCCACGGTCGCCGTGTTCGCCGAGTCCAACGCGATCTCCGTGGCCTGCCGCACAGCCTCGGCCACAACCTGCGGGGCCAGCAAATCAAGGGCCGTATCGGTGAGGGCCTCATCGACATCGGAAGCGGCCTTGACCGTTATGGCGGCGGAACACGCGGCACGCTTGGCGGCATCCTCGGAACGCTCCGCCAAAGTGTTCAAATCCTCACGGAACTGAGCCCCTTCCTCGCGCAGGACGACGAGCGCGGCGTCACGCTCAATCCTGACGGCGCCGATCGCCTCTTCTTCCCGTGTCCCGAGGGAGGCCGTAAGCGCAGCTTTCAGATCCGCCGCGTGTAAATCCAGCCCTTCCGTCTTCTGTTCCATGTGGGCATCAAGGGCCGTCATGGCCTGATCTTTCGCCGTACTGACTGCCGTGGAGGCCTCGCCGCCAAGCCGTTGCGTTTCAGCCTCCACCCGTCCAATCACCTCGGATTCAAAACCCGCCACGGCGGTTTCCGTGCGCTGCACGAGCCCCGTTGCGTCCTCCGCCGCGCGTTTCGCCGCATTGGCGTTGGATAGGGCTTGGCTTGCCGCCGCCGTGGCCGTTTGCGCCGAGACGTCGACCTGAACCGCTGCGGCCTGCGCCCGGTTTGCCGCTTCCTGCGACTTGTCCCGTGCGGTTTCAGCCTGCGTGACGTATCCGGCCATTTCAGTGCTTACGACCTGCCCCGCCCCCCGGCGTTCGGAGGGCTCCAATTCGCAGATCTGATGTAGGTTGCAGTCGGAGTTCGGCACCGTGGCGTAGACCGAGAACGTCTTGCCCGCCGGGGTGACGATCCTGAAGCGGTACTCGCTGCCTTCGCTGCCAAGCTCATTGGGGAAAACCGCGACCACGGCGCGGCCTCTTTCGTCCGTCCGTCCCGTATATTCGTCCGCGACGACATATCCGTTGTAGCGTTCGACCGCCGTCAGCTTGGCTAAAACCAGCGCGTCCCGGACCGGGGAACCGTCCTGTTCGTGCACGGCGACGGTGACATTGACTGTAGGGATCATGCGCCCTCGCTAGAGAAAACTGTTCTTCAGAGGATAGATAGGCGACTTCCGGCACGCGTTGAGCGCGGCGTGCGCCGCCTGCCCGATGCCCCGCTCAAATTCCTGCTGGTGATACAACGCCACCTGCGCCTCGAACCATTCCCGTCCGTGCATGGACTTCAAAAGCCAGCGCGCACCGTGCCGGATAACCGTGCCCCAATGGCCATAGAGGCCATCGTCAATGCATGTCGCCTTTGTGGTCGGGACAAGCGAAACCACGGCCCGGAGCAGGCCGCCGTCGACCGGAACGTCCGCAAGCGTCACCGTTCCATCGGGAACAGTGCTGAACCGCCCGGTAAAGAGCTGCTCTCGTTGCGTGTAGAGGTAGGCCACGTCCACCACGGACGTTTCGCGCGGAAGTTCAAGTTCCACTTGAGCTATGCCGGGAATCAGCGTCCCCTCCACGTCCACGCGCCAGACCTTGCTGCGGCGGCACAGCGTCCGTGCCGCATCGAGCATGGCCTTTTTCAAAACGTCCGCCGGGGCGTTCTGGGCTTCCGGCAGGATGTCGGCGATCACATCGTCAAGCCTGGGCATCGTTGACGCCTCCCTGTCTGATGGGGAAAGCAAGGTCCGTTTGCAGCTTCACGCCGAGGCTCTGGGCGAATGCCTGAAGAAACGCCTGCGCCTTGGCAAAATTCGATTCCGAATGATCGCCCGCCAGCACGTCGAACAACATCCAGAGATACGCGGCATTGGCGAACGACTCGGGCAGAGGGAACCTGTCCGAGGGCGTGGCGGCCCGCACGGGCTCGGCGGAATAGACGGCTTCGATCCATACGTCCCTCCCGGATTCGACGCCGGGGTACACCCAGAACGCTTCCCGGTTGTCGAGCGGGCTGTAGGCCCAGTTCTCCACCCTGCCCCCCGCTTTCCCCCATGCGGCCGCAGTCCGCAGGGCATCCAGCTCCACCCGGAAAACCGGGCGTCCCGGCGTATTGCCGTCAGGATCGAAGTTCTGGATCACGTTGATCAGCGATACGGCGTTCCGGCTGGTCATATGGATGTCCGCGCGCGGAATCCGCTGCATCATGCCGGGCTCCAGCCGCATGGGCTCCGTCAGGGCCGTGGCGTCCGGGCGCTGCGTCACGATTTCCCGGACGGCGGCGTTCAGGGAGTCCATCAGCGAATACGCGCCGGACGCGGATTCCCACGGCCAGCGCCGGGCATCGGCGTCCTCGTCCTGCAATTTGCCGGACACGCTGCGGAGGATCTCGCTGCACAGCATGGCTATGCGTCCTTCCCTGCGGCTTCGGATGCGCCCTTCTTCCGGCGGCGCGACCTCTCCTCCACAGGAGGCGCGGAAGGTGGAACGGGAGACTGACCAGCCTGTTCTCCCTCGGCGTCCGGGCCGTCAACCTGCTCAAACAGACGTCCATTCCCTTCCAGCAACGTGACTCCGTCCCTGTCGTCTACTTCGAAGACGGCCCCCGGGCTTGCCGTGTACGGGCCTCCGTGCAGCCAAGGCATCGTGAGTTCCAGACAGTGGGAACCAAGCATTTTCAACAACATGGCATATCCTTGGGGGCCGGAATGCAATCCGGCCCCCGGTCTGGGGTTAGGCGGCGGGGAAAACGTCGGCCTCGTCCGTCAGGCAACCCTCCACCATCTTGTACAAGACGTGGGCGGTGATGGCCTTGGCGGCCGTCTGCGTGGCCGGGACAGTGACGGTCAGCACGGCTTCGTCGGCGTAGACATGGTTATGGGCGGTCGTGGGGCCTTCACTCTGAGCGCTGTGGGTACCGGCGGACGACAAATCCAGCGCGGCGAAATAGCGGTCGGGATCGTCCTTGTCGCCCACAGAGACGCTGGTGCAGGCGTCGAGCGCCTCATTCACCACCCGGACATCGAGCACCATCGCCCCCTTGGGGATCGGAACCAGCTCCGCCACGTCGGCGGCGGTGAACTTTTCCTTCACCCGCCCCGACCGGCACAGCACGCAGCCGGGCTGCGCCGTGCCGAGGAACATCAAGCCGCTTTTCACGGCATCACTTTTGAAAGTCGCCATGTCCCCTCCTACACGTTGGGATCAGCGCAGGCGGTATCCACCGCGATCACGCTGAAGTCCTTGTTGTCGTACCGGGACTTCTTCACGCCGAAGATGGCCCCCGCAGTAATGGCGAGCGCGTTGCCGCGGTCGTCCTTTTCCTCGTTCCACGTATAGCGGCCCTGCCCGGACGCTCCGCCCCATGCGGCAAGCCCGGCCTGAGCGCCGAGGAACAGCGCGCGGGCCGCGCCCACGTTGCCGGAGGCCCCATAGTCATTGAAGCGGATCACGTTGCGGTGCTTGTGCAGGATGACGTCGGCATACTCGCCGAGCGCGTTCTTGTAGACGCGGTTGCCGTCTCCACGGACGCCCGCCGCCTTCTGGATGTCCAGCCAGTCGTTCTGGGAGACGGACGTGCGCAGGCTGAAGGCCTGGAACGTGTGCATGAGCAGGACATGCTTGCGTTCGCCCTCCACGGTGATGGGCTGCATCATGGGGTCGAGGGTTTCGGCCTTGGCGACCAGCTTTTCCACGATGCCGAGCGACATCTTGTCGTTCGCCGTGAGGTTGGCTTTGCCGGTGGCCGAACCGCCGTACACCATGTGCTCGGCGTCGGGGGCCTGAAGCGGGTTGTTGGCGCGGCCCTTGAAGGACAGCGGCGAAATGAAGTCGGCATTGATGCCGCGAGCCCCGGAAAGGTACATCATGAACTGTTCGTCGTAGTACTCGGACCACCACGTCGCGAGCGCGTCGCGCCCTTCCTTACGCAGGTTGTACGGCACGCGCTGCTCGGACATCTTGCCCTTGGACTTCGTGCCCTTGCGCTTCTGGTCAATGAACAGCGAATCGCTGAAGAAGGTGAGCGCCTCTTCCGCGCTCGTGCCTTCAATGAGGTTGTCGCCTTCCACGCCGTCCTCACGCAGCTTCATGCGCAGGCCCACGGTGATCTTTTCACCGGCCTGCTTCTGAAGCTCCGTCTTCACGACGATGAGCGCGGACTCGCCCGTGCCCATGAACTTGCTGAAATACTGCCGTTTGCCGGATTCCACGGCGAGGCTGTTGGACCAGACCTGTACCGCAAGCGGATGATTGAGCGGAAACTCGGTTCCTGCCATTCATGTTCTCCTAAAGTTCCCCGCGCAACAGGCGTTCCTGCTGTTCGGGGGAAAGTCGGGCGAACTCGTCTTCCGTGGCCGGGATGTTCCCGACCGGGGCGTCCCCGTGGCCGGGGACATCCCCAAGTTCGCGGAAGGCGGCCTGTTCGCCGTTGATTTTCTGCATCACCTTCTTGGTGACTTCGGCCTCAATGGATTCCCGGATGCGTTCCGGGCTGGAAGCGGCGGCGAGGGTATGGGCATCCTTGAACAGCCCCACGACCTCCAACGCCCGCCCGCCGAGATACGACTGCCGCCCCGTGCGGGGATCGATGACAATCGTGTTCGGCGAGGTCAGCAGGGTGATCGTGTCGGGAGTCAGCCCCGCCTCGTTTTGCAGGTAGCCGATGAGCTCTTTGGCCTGCTGTCCGTTGAGCCCGCCCTCGAACATCGCATCCATTTCGCGGACGCAGGTGCCGAGGAAGGCCGCGTCGGCGGAACCGGACTCACGGCGTTTCTGCTCGGCAAGCTCGCGTTCGACGTACAGGGTCTTCGCCAATACGATAGCGTCTTCCTCACCGTAGGTGTCGAGCTTGTCGCGGAGAAGCTCGCCGTCTCGGGAGTCCTCAAAAACCAGCGCGGCATACTGCGGATTCTGTTCCGCGAACCGCCGGGCCGCTTCGGAGGCATCCTTGGGCGCTTCCGGCATCTCCCGTTGCTCATGGGTGGCCTTCCTTGCCGCGAGTTCCTGCTCAAGCTGCTCCACGCGCTGCTGCGCTTCCTTGCGCTTCGTGCGCTCCTCGGACAGCGCGGCGTGCGGCACGAACCCCTTGGGCGGCTTTGCCCCGTCTGCGGATGTATCTTCGCCGGGGGAGGTATCCCCGCCCGTCGGTTCGTCTCCGGGCTTCGTTTCCGGTTTCGGCTCTTTCGGAGCGGGCGTCTCCGTCTGGTCTTGCCCGTGAGCCTCGCCATCCGGCGTTTCGCCGCGAAGTTCCGCTTCGCTGACCGCCTCGTCGAAAAAGTCCAGTTCGTCATGCCCGGCCTGTTCCGGCGCGGGCTTGGACGCGGGTTCCGCCGGGGATACGGCCTGCTGAACCGGGGCTTCCTGCGACGTTTCCATCATTCCTTCTTCCATGTTCCTCTCCGTTTTACGCCTGAGCGGGCGAGTGGTTTGGTGCATCCATGACGGCGGATGCGTCCGAAAGACTCTGGGCCGGGGAACTGTCCGTGCGGCCCGTGTCGTTTGTGTCGGGAGTGCCCCACCGGATGCGGTCGTAGCCGTTCCGGTAGGCATCCATTGCGCCGGGGCGGTCCCGCCTGTTCCAGAACCGGGGGTCACGCCCGGAAGGACAGGGGCGGTGCCCACGGCACCATGCCTCCGCCTTGCGGTCGAATGCCGCTTCCTGCGCCGGGGTCATGGCCCCGAAATCAATAGGTCTGTCCATACGGCATAGGGGGTTGAGGGGTGGATATGGGGGCTGGCGGCGCAAAGGAGGCCGCAACGGCCGCATTCTCATTGCGGGCCTGCCGGATGGCGTTCCCGGCCTCAATGCCGGTCTGGAACTCCTTCCGATCCTGCTCGCGGGCTTTCATCCCGGCCTCCGAACGCGTCTTGTCGATTTGGGCGCGGAGCAGCTCGTTCTCCAGCCCGGCCTTTTCCAGCCCGGCCTGCATGAGCTGTTGTTGCGCCTGTTGCTGCATCTGCTCGGCCTGCGCCTTGGCTTCGGACTCCTGCTGCGCCCGCTGCTGCAGTTCCTCCGGCGACATGTCCATCTCTTCCGGGGTGATGCCCATCATGGGCTTCAGCTTCATCATAAGCTGATCCTTGTTCGGCAGATTGCTCATTTCCATAGCCATACCCATGAGATACGGGATGACCTCGGGAGGCGACTGCTTGCACCACTCGATGAGCAGATTCATGTTCTGCTCGCGCACGCTGTCCGTGGCAGGGGCGTCGGACACGATCACGTCGTACATCCCCTGTGTGATGTCGTTGTGGATTTCCACGACGTCCCCGGACTCGCCGAGGACCTTCTGGTTCACGGTCACGAACCGCTCGGCATTGGTCATCTTGTCGGTGATGCGCAGCACCTTTTCGGCTGTCCACGCGCCCTGCACGTTGGCGATGACGAGCTGGCCGAGACGGGACATGGAACGGCGGTAGTTGCCGAACAGGGAAGCCATGATGGTGGAGGACTGCTGGCGGCGCAGCTCAATGGCCTTGCCGGAATTGGCGTTGGACGTGTAGCCCATCGCCTCGTCGTTGGCTCCGGAAATCTGCTGGATTTCCTTCTCCGACTGCTCCAGCACCTGAATCTGGTACTGTGAGAGCTGCGCACCTTCGATAATCTCCATTTTGGAACGGCCTCCGGGGTTCAACACCATGAACCCGTCGGGCTTGTTGGCTTCCTCATAGAGGTTCTGAAGGTCATCGGCGGCGCCCTCCTCCACGATGATGCGCCGTTTCTGGAGCATGGCGAGGTTCATGGAACGGCGCTTGTTGATTTCCTCGTTTTGCCCGGAAAGCATCCGGGGCACGCCGAAGGGATTCAAATAGCGGTCGAGGTAGCCGATGAAGGGAATGAACGGATACTGTCCGTGCGGGAACGGCGAGGGCTCGTCGGACAGCTCATAGGAACCGATGAAGGTCTTCACCCGGAGCTTGCGGACGGAGGTGGTGATCAGCTGCTGGGCGTTCCGCACCAGCATGTAGACCTGCGCGTCGGGCAGCTTGGTGTTCACCTCCACGCACTGCCCGTCGGGGAACAGCGCGAACACGGCCTTTTCAAGTACAGGATACCAGAGCTGCACGGGCCTGATGCGCCGCCGTTCAGGGTCCGACCAGCGGGTCGAGCCGAGGACGCGCTTGTCCTGCTCCACGATGTCGGCCTCGTCGTCCATGTAGGAGTAGTCCGAATCGTGCGCGCTCAGGCCGGAGAACGCTTCCCCAATCTCCTTTTTCCGCTCGGGATACAGGCATTGCAGGTCGAAGAGGTCCATCCAGCGCTGGAAGAAGGCGTAACGGCATTTGTCCGATTCCAGCCACGGCGAGGCGAAGGGGTCCCAGAACACCTCTTTCCAGTCGCGGAAGTCGAGCTTGATCCGCTCCTGCCGGGGATCATTGTTGAACCCGCAGTACAGCCAGCCGATGCCGGGGATTACGGCATCCTTGAAAGCCTGACCGATGCGGTATTGCCCGTCGTTCTGGTCAAGCACGAAGGCCAGCGCCTCGGTCATGATCTCCGCGATCTGCCCGTCCTTGGCGGTACGGGCCTTGGCGATGATGTTCGCTCGGTTCAGCTCCTGCGACCCGAGGATGAGATTGATGGCCGGGAAGATACGGTTGATGGTCAGCGGATCGATACCCGCATCGACGGCACGCTGGCGGTCTTCCGACGTCCACTGGTCGCCGTCGTACATCTCATGGTCGCGCCACGACTTGGCCCGCCAGTCACGGGAGGCGGCGCGCGCCTCCTCAACGTAGCCGAGGGCTGTCTGAATAGGCATCCGGTTATCGTGCTTCGCCATTATCGCCTCCTTGGGCGGAAGCCCTTGGAACCGGACTTCTGATGCTGACCGCAACTCAAGGCCAAATACCGGAAGGCGTCGGCAGCGTGGCTCGTCCAGTCGTGCAGCGGGCGGTCATGGAATACCTTCCGTTTCTCGTCGTATTCTTTGCGGTAATTGCGCAGGGCTTCCGCACCGGCCCCGCATTTGATCTGGTCGAACCAGCAACGCGGCAGGATGGTGCGCACGGCATTGATGCCGTCGGCCACGCTCTGCTGGGGGACGACGAGCACGGGGCCGATGTCCAGCCCGGCAAGCACTTCCTCCCGGCTCTTGCCCGTGCCGAGCTCACGCGCCCGGGCGTCGTGCGGCAGGTAGTGCGTCGGCCTGCCGTAGCCGCGTCCGCGCACCCAGTCCGCGTAATGCGCGAGGGGCTGGCCATTGGCCTCGTAGTAGTCGATGAGGTGGATTTCCCGGCCCACGCATTGCGCCACCCAGATCGCGGTGGAATCGTCCATACCAAGGTCCCATGCCGTGAACACGGGCGCGGCGGGGTCATAGGGCACGCCGGTGATGCGTCCCTCGTCAGCCGCCCGGGCAAGGAGCTTGCCGTAGTAGGCCCCGACCACGGGCGCGTCGAGGTCGCACATGTATTCCTGCCGGAACAGCGCCTCGCCGTCCTCCTCGCCGTAGGTGCGGTGCATCTCCTTGCGGATTTCCTCCACCTGCTCCGGCGTGAACACGGACGTTTCCGTCACCGGGAGGCGCTGCGCGAACCAGCTTTCTTCTCCTGCGGCGTACTCGTAGAGCGTGGCCGCGTGGTTCCGCCCGCGCGAGGTGAAGTTGAAGATGGCCCATCCGCCGTTTTCTTCAAGTATCGGTTTAAGGTACGCCCACGACAACGGGTTGGTCAGGGAATATTCGGAAAAGACAATGCCGTAGGGCGGTGAACCGACCAGCGTGTCGAAGTTGTCCGCCCCGAGGAAGTGGACGGAGGAACCGTTGGCGAGGGTGAGGGTCATTTCGTTGTCGCGGGTACGGGCGACGATGGCGTCGGGGAAGGCTTCGATCACCCGGCGTTTGCCCGTATGCGGGTTGACGGCCTCCCAAATGGCCCGGCGCACCTGCACGGCCTTGGGCAGCAGGTACCAGTACGTCGCTGTCTTCTCCATTGCGGTGCTGGCGAGGTAGCGCAGGCTGTTGTCGTCCTTCCCCGCGCGGCGGTGCCAGAGCAGGACGGAACGGCGCCCTCCGTGCTCCATGTACCGCCACATGGGAATCTGATAGTCCCGGGGCCGCCAGTTGTGAGGAAGCGTGATCTCCATCCCCTACTCCCCGCTCACCCGGAGGATGCGCACGGTCAGCGCACCGCCGTCCGGCTGGGCGTCCACGTCGCGGATGCCCCACGCCTTGCGTTCGGCCTCCTGACGGATCTTGAGCGTCTCGGCGGTGATTTTGGCGAGCTTGGCCTTGTCGAAATCGTTCTTCTCAATGGCCGTTGTGACCAGCTCCCGTTGTGTCTCCCATTCCTCGCGGTGCCGGATAATGACCGCAACTTTTTCGTCAGCGGCGGAAGCGATGGCAGCGGCCTTTTTTTCAGGGTCAACGGTGTTGACGATGCCGTTGACTTTTGCGTCAACAGCCCGATCAACGGCACCCGTAACATCTTGAGCCCATGCCTCTTTCTTCGCCCGGCGGCTGATGGCGGCCTTGTCCACGCCGTACTTGTCGGAGAGCTTGCCCATGCTGGAACCGGCTTCATACTCCGCCCTGATCGTTTCCCAGTCGTACCGCTGCTTCCTCATAGTTACCCCGCAATCCAACGCGAAAGGACGTTTCCGGCCGCACCTGCCGCAGCCGCCACGGCTACCAGCGCGGCCATGCCCCCGGCCCGGCGGTTCTCGGCGGCTTCGAGCGCGGCAACACGGGTTTCGAGCATGGACATTCGCTTGCCGTGGTCTCGCAGGTTTGAGATGACGACATCGTCGATGCGCTCGCGCAGCCCGGCCAGTTCCGCCTTGACTGCGGAGAGTTCGGCCTTCACTTCGCCGAGATCGCGGAGCATCTGCATGTCGTCGCTCACCGTGCCGTTTCCACGCCGTCGATCCACGCGGCAAGGGCCTGAGCGTCGCGCCAGTCCATCCATGCCCCTTCAATCCCGTCCAGCGTCACCGGACGCAGGCTCGTCAGTATGGGCGACAGCGGGATTGTCCGGCTGTCCGCCGAGCTTGCCGCAGAGCACCCGCACAGGAGCGGCAGACAGAGCATCACGAGCAGCGGAAGCGCGGCGGCGTTCGGCATACGCGCGGAATGAAGCCCAGAGGGACACCACCGCTTCCAGAAGACGAAGGAACGTCTGCATGGCATGTCCCCCCTCATTGGAGCTTCCTCTGCTTCTGCGCGTCGTCGGCGTTTCTGGCCTTGCCGATGTTCGCCCCGATCCAGTTGATGACCTTGTAGAGGGACCGATAGATAACGCCGGATGTCTCCGAAGGGGCGGGCATGAGCGTGGCGGCCCACGCGCACACGGCACTGGCGGCGGACAGGAACAAAGCCCAAGATCCGGTCTGGGAATTCAGGAAATCGGAAATCATGGAAAAATCCATCAATACACCCTCCCGGCAGCGTAAAAGATGACGTCCTGCGGCTTGGCCGGATCGTTGTCCACATGAACCCACGTCGGCCCGGCCTCGATGCGGCGGAACCCGGCCTCAAGCAACGCGGAAATGATGCGGAAACGGTAGTGGGAGGACGTGCACTTGATGTCCACGGCATAGCCGTGGGTGTGCGCGGAATCAGCCACCCCGCCCACCGCCTTGTTGTGCTTGGCGCAACGGAAAGCGGAAGAGAGGGAAAACGGAATGCCCGCCAGCGCACGCGCCTCGTCGAGCATACGCAGGAGTCCTGCGTCCATGTCGTCATACCCGCGCCCGCACCCGCATTTGCAGGCGAATTCCTCAGGCTTGAAAAAACGAAGAGTGGACATGAAAAAACGCTCCTGATTTTTGCTCAGGAGCGTAACATGAGGTTTTGGCCTTTCTTTGCGTGAGCCGCACGTCAGCCGTACGGGGACTGTACGTCAGGGGGATTGACAAGATTTTCCGGGCGCAACGATTTGCTCCGTTGCGCCCGATTCGTTACAACCCTCCACGCCTGCAACGCTGCAACCTCCGCACAGTAGCGGACGTTGTTCCCCCTGCCCTCCACTACGATGGGAGCGCCTTGTTCAATCCAGCGCGTTACCGTGTCATCCCCGACTTGAAATGCATCCCGTATTTCTTTGCGGCTGAAAAGAAGTTGAGGAATGTACCCAATCGCCATCACAGGCATATCTCTTCCCCCGCCCAGAGGCGCAAGGCGGTTACCGCCACATCAAGCGCCTCATCCCGTACCCGTTCCGGCGTTTCGCGCTCCACCGCCCGCACGAGTTCCTCATATTCCGCGCCGATGACGCCGAGCGCATGGTACTTGCCCTCCGCGAACACCGGATGTTTCTTCCGCGCCTCCTCCATGCGCCGGGCCAACGCCGCAATCATGACCGCTCCGCCCCGCTGCCCGCCGTTGCCGAGAAGAACGGCCGCTTCCATCAGTTCCACGACATCACCCACCTTTCACCAGCCTACTGCGCTGCGGATTCCGGTTGCTGACTCCATATCTCGTGCCTCATGAGCGCCCTTTCAGCCCCCCTTCCCTTGCCGAACAGCGGTTTGCGGTCCTCGACCAGCCGGTAGACATATGAGACGCTTCCGTTGCGATGCGCCCGTTGCGGCCCGAATACGGCGATCTCGTTGCGCTTGACGTTCCACGCGGGGAGTTGCGCATGGATAGCCCTGCCGAGGGCGGCATTGGCGCGGGCCAGCCTGTCTACAAAGCTTTCATCTTCCCTGAACGGCACAACAACCTCGACGATCCGCGAGGGACTGCTGGTTTGCTGCTGGCTCGACACGCCTGGACGCTCCTTTGGGGATTTCCCCGGTCAGATAGTTTTCGATGGCTTCCCGCGCCTCCCACCAGCCCATGCAGACCTCGACGCGGTACCCGGCCTGACGGAGCCTTGCGATGATGTCCTCCTGGGAGCTTTCCAGACTGCCGCCCTTCTGCCGCTTCAGCTCGACGTACAGCCCGTGGAACCCCTGCCGGGGTACGGCAAGAAAAATATCCGGCACGCCCGCCACCACGCCTTCGGCCTTCAGCCGGGCCCCCGTGATCGCGTCACGCCGCCCGCCGTTGGGGATGTGGTACATGACGAGGTGCGGGGCGTGCCGGGAATAGACACGCCACCACTTGAACAGGGATTTTTGCTCCTGCGATTCCGTGGGGCAGGCCCGGGCCCGCTTCGCCGGTGCGCGCCGGACGGGGGCCGATTCGTTGGAAACGCTCCATGTCATAAACCGTTCTCCTACAGCGCCCGTTGCAGGACGCTCCTGAAATTTGCCGGAATGGGCAGCGGCTTCCGGCGGTCAAACTGTCCGGCCTGATTCGGCCTCTCGCCATGCCGCCATTTCTCCATGAACGACAAGCCCGCCTTCCAGCCTTCCTCGCGCTGCGCCTGCGTCGGCACGTCAATGACGGGATCGCCAAGCAGGGGTCCACGGGCCGCAGCTGGCACAAGCGGGGGCGGTGCGTCCGCCTCGTCCTCCCATCGCCGCCCGGACAGCCAGCCCGTCAGCATCTTCGGCGTTTTGCCCCGCGCCACAAGGTCGGGCCTGCGCGCCGCTTCCTGTTCCGCCGCCCGGCATATGGCGGCCACCAGGGGCTCGGACAGCCCCTCAATGTCGATGAAAGCGTCTGCGGCCTCGGCCTTATTGCGCTTGTAGCCGAAGGCGTCCCACACGCGGTTGAACCACGCCAGCCGCTGCCCCGTGAGGACACGTTTGGTCGCCGTCCGATACGCCGGTTCAGGTGCGGGCCCCTCCCCGGTAGCGGATGCGGCAGATCTGGGGGCCTTGTTCGTAACGTGTGTGGAACCTGTGCGCGCCCCTGCGCCTTCCTGCTTTTCCTTCCCCGAAAGGGAAGCTCGCTCCTCCGCTGCATCGGCGGATGCAGGAGGGATTTCTTTTCTTGCTTTCTTCCCTTCTTCTATCGTGTGCGGAACCTGTGCGCCGCTTGTGCGCCCGTTGTGCGGCTGCTGTGCGGCCTCTTCCGTAGCAGACTGGTATAACTGCCAATTCACGACGGTGATCAGCGTGCATACTTTTCCGAAAGTCTGACGCGAGATGAAGCCGTCGTCCTCAAGCGTCGCCAGCATCCGCATCACCTGATACCGCGACAGGTCAAGCTCGCTCGCCAGCGAAGCCCCGGAACAGGCAAGCTGGCCCGGCAGGATTTCCTGCCCGTGAAAGTATCCTTGCTTCCAGTTCGCCTTCTGGAGAAGGGTGATCATCAGCCCACGATACAGCGCGCCCCGGCTCCACGACTTCGAGTCCTCAATCTTGCGCCAGACCTTGAAATAGCCGCCCATACTCACACCTTTCCCTTGACGGCAGACCCGATTGCGGGCATACTGTCTTCAACGTTTTGATGAACTTGCATCATCTTTTCCCCTTTTGGCCCGTTGCTCCACAGCGGGCCTTTTTCGTGTTCGCGTGCCGAACCTTCAAGCGGCACTTCAAATCTGTCTCCACACTTCGCGCAGGCCGTCCGATACAGCCAGCTCCAGCCTTGTTTCTTGCAGGGCCTCAAATGCGGATATTGAGCGGCGGCTTCCCTGAGCCCTTCCACCGTGAGGAACCCCACGGCCTCGGGCGACGGGATGCGGTGGCGGCAGCGGATGATCATGACTCCACCATTTTCTTGAACAGGTTGATGAAGTAGATTTGCCCCTTGCCCGTAATCTTCGGCGTGCGGGTGATGTGACTTTCCCCACTGCTTCCGATGCGGGTGCCCTCCTTGATCTCCATCCATCCGGCATCCATGCTTCTCTGGGTAGGCATGTTGGTCTGGGAACCATCCTTGTGCAGGTAGCCCCTGTTCCTGAGCCACTCGAAAAAGCGGTTCTGCCCAATGTCGTAGCCCGTGGCCTGCTTGATGAGCTTCGCCATTTCCCCCACGAGGATGCTGGTCTTGGCGACCTCGATGGACTCGGCGAAGACCACCTTGGGCCTCACCTCCTCCATCTTCTGCTCCAGCGCGAGGCGCTTCTGTTCTTCAAGAAGCCGCTGCTCCTCCTTGTCCGCCCACGCCCGCGCCGCCTCCGCCGGATTCCTGAAGTTCGGAAGCGCCGGGGCACCGTAGCCGCCCGTCCTGCGGATGGACGGAATAACCTCATGCACGATCCAGCGTTTGAACGCCTTGGCCTCCGGCTTGCGGGACCGGAGGACGAGCGAGTACAGGCCCGGTTCTGAAATGATACGGCTATCGCGTCGCAATCCTGTGGAATCATTCAGAGTGTGGATAATATCGACAATAGGGCGTTGCTCGTCGTGCTCCAGAATGTCCGGCAGATCCCGCGTCTCCGTTCCGAGGACGGCGCATACATCCCGCGCCACAAACCACGGCTCGCCTCCGTACTCGATCACGCGCACGGCCCCAAACTCCCTGTTCTGAAAAATTCGCAGCCCGCTCATCGGCTCCTCCTCCTTCTTTTTGAAGAGAGGTTATCCCAGTTCTTTTTTCCCTGCCCGGAAACAGCGCGTTCCATGCGAAGTATTTTCGTACGGATTTTTCGGTACGACGCTCATCATTACCTCCACACCTTCCACCACGGCTTGCGGCACTCTCCCGTCAGTGGCTCGGGCATCGCCACCGGTGGCGCCTGCTCTCCGTCCGACAGGCTGGCCAGCGCCACATCCCGATCCCGACGTTCCGCCAGTGGTTGCAGCCCCGCCTGCGCGCTCCGGCACGCCGCGATCACGTCCCCAAGCCCGGAACGGATCTCCCGCGCCGTACTCGGATAAAGCACCTGCGCCTCGGCGACGATCCGCTGCACCTCGCCAAGGGCCGAACCCGCACGCGCCACCGCCGTCAGCACGTCCGCCCGCGTCGCGGCAGGCGTCACCGGAGTGTCATCAGCTACAAGCTGCGCTTCAAGCCACTGGAGGAGGATTGTATTCCGCATCACCCTGCACAAACCGGGGATGATGTGCAGGCTCGGCGCATAGTTGTCATTGGGATCAAGATAGCGGCGCAAATGCGTCGCGGTGATGCCCACTCCCTGCGCTATGCTTTCGGCGGTCATGCCGCTGGCGTCCTTGGCTTCCCGAAGCGCCTCGATTGCAGTCATGTTCTTGTAGTCGGCCATCCTGCTTTTCCTCTGAAGTTTTCAACTTTACGGCCTGTTGCGTTCCGATAAGATGGCTGAAAAAGGTTCGGACCCCATGCCTGTACCTACAGTCCATCTGCTCATCACCCTGCGCGGCCCCGTGTGGCGCGTCCGCATCCTGTCCGGCGGCACCATCCGCTGGAAGTGCTACCGCGTCGCGGAGTACCCGACGCCGGAGGCCGTGGTCCGGCGGTGCATGACGGGGCTAGCGTTCCGGAGCAAAAATCAGGAGCACGACAACAGCCACGCCGAGCGCAAGCAGGATGTCACACAGCATGACTCACCTCTTCGGGTTCGGTGGGAGTGCTGGGAGCGGCTGGAGGCCATAGGTCGGGCCTGAGAGATGAGAGGGGGATACCCAAAAAACGATTATAACGAATGGCAGCTTCAGGGCTTATAACGCGATGTTTCTTGAAATGCCTCCACACCGTCACATAAGGAAGCCCTGAGCGTGCGGCCGCGTCAGTGATTGTGAAGCCGTAAAAACTAGGGTGGGAAAGTTCGTTCTTCATGAGAACTAAATACCAATAGGTAAAATTATAGTCAACATAATTTACCTATTGGTGGTAGCAATTCTTTTTTCCAGCTGGTAAAAAATTTTTATGGATATTTACGCTGAATTTTTGGCCTTACTGGATAAGGCCATCGCAAAATGTGGAAACGCCAAAAAACTAGCTGAGGCTCTTGACGTTCACCCGAATCTTATCACTCGCTGGAAAAAAGGTGAGCGTGTACCTACTATTACATCAATACAACCTCTTTTAGATTTTCTTGGTGTAGGGTTTTCCGATCCAACCGTTACCCAAAGTAAAGAGGTCTGCTTTGTTGACGCGCGTATAGCCCCGGCTGGGGACACGCTCCCCCCTCCCCCGGATGAAGACTACCTCGCCGTTCCCCTTGTGGAAGAAGTTGGCGCGGGGCCCGGCATCATTCCGCAAAATGAACTCATCTCGTGGTTCCTCGTCTGGCGTCACCAGCGGGCCATTCAACACAAGCGCGATCTGATCGCCGTCATGCTCGGAAAGCATTCAACTTCGATGGTTCCCACGCTCAAGCCGCAGGATATTGTGCTGGTGGATAGGCAGGATAAGGACGTGATGAACTTTAAGGGAAGAATCATGCTTGTCCTCGATCCCGCCGACGGCAGCGGAAAGATCAAGCGCGTGGCAGCGGAAAACCAACCGAAGAAAAAGGATTATCGCATCACCTACTATTCGGACAACGCCGCCGAGAATCCCCCCGAGGTCTACAGCCTTATGGAAGACTTCGAGGGGGACTGGAACAAGGCCATCGTCGGGCGGGTTGTATGGGCGTGGAGTGACGTGAGCTGCAAATAACCGTGGAGAGCCGCATGTATAAAATCTATCAGGCTGGCCCCCTTTTCTCAGATGCGGAACGGTCGTGGCACGGTAAACTTTCCGAGCGACTGCGTGCAGCAGGGCACTCTGTGGTCTGGCCGGGAGACTTGCTCACCTCAGACCAAATCAAAGCCGCTGGCCCGGGGGCAATCTCCCTTATCTTTGATACGTGTCGAAACGCCATTGATTGCAGTACCTGTGTTGTCGCCCTGCTTGACGGCACTCAGGTTGATGACGGCACGGCTTGGGAAATCGGGTACGCCTACGCCAAAGGGCTTCCTATCTTTGGTATCCGCACCGACTTCCGCCAAGGCGGAGATACGCCGTTTAACCACATGAACAGTATGATTGAGGGTTGCCTGTACGGTCTTGCCACAGATATTGACGGGCTTTTGCTGATGATGTGTGCGGCCTCATGTAACAAATGAAAATCCCCGCCGGAGCGGGGAAAGGTGAATAATGGAAGAAGAAAAGGACTTCTTGCTCAAAAGATATGAGTATACGCTAAAAAACTTCACGGACAGTAACCAAGCCATGATTGATTTTTCAAAAATGGCGCTGCGTGGAACCATGCTATTAAATGGTGCTGCCGTAATTCCTATTGTATATTCAAAGGTTGAATATTTATACTCTTGTGCCATTGTTTTCGGTATCGGAGCACTTCTTTCGGCTTGTGCAACATCTGTGGCATATCTAACCCAATGGATAATCACTTCGCACTGTGATCAGGCATTCATCTATTATCCATTTAGAGTTTCATCCTTATCCCCGGAAGAAGACAGATCGGTACAGAGGGCTCACACATTGCTGAAGTTTCTTCTCCCGGTTCGCTTCTTCGCAATGATTCTTGTTGCTGGTTCTCTATTCGCTTTCGGTTTTGGTCTAATTGAAGCGAACACTGCCATATCATCGATGCAGAAAAAACAAGAACAAACACAACTAGCCCTGCCAGAACAGCAAAAGATACAAAAAGAATCCATTTATCCTTTACCATAGAAAAATCCTTTTGTTTTAATAAGCTAGTTAATTTCTTATTTTACGCCCCTCCTCGTGAGGGGCTTTTTTGTGCCCTATGGGACGTGACCGCCGATGCCTTCATGGTGTCGGCGGTATTTTTATACCTCATATTTTACCTATTGGGAATTTTATTCTTGACCTATTTTTTACCAATTGGTATTGTAGCTTCACGACGAACGAGGAAGGCGAGTGGCGCGGCAACGGCCCGCTGAAAGCTGGAACCGGACGGAGGAAGCCCCAACAAGTACGAGCACGGCAAGCGCAAGCCTTTGGGAGCGGGAAGCACGCGACGGCAGGAAATGGGGTGATGTGAAGACAGGCCGCGTAGGGACGGCGGGACGGGGATGGAGTGAGCCGGAATAGACCGGTTAAAGCGACAGGCCATGAAACCATCCGAAAAAGCCGGGAGGAGCAGCCCCGGCATGCGAAGGTGTGACGAGCGCCGGGCCGTAATGCGTGATAAAAAACGACAAATTACCACATAGCACGAGGTGAGTACGAAAAATCGTACTCTTAAACCATGCTTGAACGTATCTGGTAAGAGTGGGGAAGAAAAAGGAAGAAGGATTCACTTTTAGGATGAAATTAGATAGAGAACAAAATACTTCATATCTATTAGGAGCATAGAGCTCACCGAAAAAGGGAAGCTTTATAGTCTGTTAGTACAAAAAACTACAGGAAAAATCATGAGCAAACTTCTTGAATCCGTCCACACTCTTGTCATTGATGGCGATATGCCTGCAAAAGCAATAGCATCCGCCATTGGAAAACCCTACTCGACTCTGCTCAGGGAGTGCAACCCCTATGGCAAAGGTGCAAAACTCAGCGCAGAGACGTTCATGGCAAGCCTCAAAGCCACAGGGAACATCCAGCCTCTTGAACTCATGGCGCGAGAACTCGGTTACAAGCTTATTCCTATCGATTGATGATCCTTGCATAAAAGGGGCGGCGGATCTCCCGTCTCCCCAACCCATGCGTGGACCTGAGGCGTATGGAGATGTGCGCCCCCGGCGGGGATGGCCCCGCCGGGTTTTGTGGAAAGGAATCAATTTGTGTGCAACGTATACAAAAAATCTATATTTAACATTATAACTGTTTACATTTAACATCTAATTGACACAAAACCACTTTTTTTGTTTCTGTTAGCAAGCAGCGGCAAGCTTCTAGGGAAGTTCGGCGGCTACCAACTCTTGGAGGCGGTTTTACGGAACCGCAAACAGCGGCAAGCTTCTAAAAAAGTTCGGCGGCTCTACTATAGGCGGTTCTTCGGAGCCGCCTGTTTTCATGTCCAAGGCACGGCTCAACGGTGTAATCATTTCAGTTTTTACATCTTGCTCAAGAACTCAAAAAGGAATCAAAATCCTTTTTGAGCTTTGAGGTTTCGCGCCCAGCTCGAAAACGGCATCACAAGCGCGGCCCGATCCTATCGGGCATCCCTCCCCCTGTTCCCCCGGCGGCGGTCGGCGTTGTTCACGTCCGGGCGCGGCGTCGGCGGCGGGTTCGTCGGGGCTGGTTGTCAATGAGCAGGCGGTGGCGTTCACCTCACGGGGCAAGCCATGCTTGACTCTTTGATAGGTAAACTTTACCTCTCTTGTCAATACATAAAATTACGCCGAGATGAAAAGAGGTGATTTTGCTATGATTGGAGGAAAAGGAGACATGCAAGTGCTTAATGAAACAGGGATGGCTGCGTTTGAAGAATCCATCCGCAAGGCACTTGAGGAGCGCCGTAAAGTCATAGGTATGACTGAACAAGCACTTGGTTCGCTTGCTTTTCCTCATGTGGCGGATTCCCGACGGAAAGTTCAATCAATCAGAAAGGGGCAGGGCTCGGGTGAAAATCGTAAACCCCAACAACTCAGAATGACCGACGTAATGAACCTCTTAGCAGCCCTCGGTTTGCCTTGGGAAAAGGTGATTAAACAGGCTTTTGCGGATGCGGAAACGGCCCAAAAAGAGGAACAGGAAAAAATAAAGGCCCTTTTAGCAACCCACAAATAGAGTAACCCGTTAATATAAAACGACCTATCAAGCCGCCATAATGGGCGGCTTTTTTGTTACCCCTCTTTAGGGAAAAATTTTGCTCTTTCTCTTGACTATAAGGTAATTTTTACCTACCTTGTTTTCAACGAAGGACGGGAACCCACCCCGACCCGCTCATTGAAAACAGGCGCGATGACGGCCCTCAACTGGACGCTGTACGGCGAGGAAACGTACCCCACGGCGCTCAGCGCAAGCCCGAGCACACACGGTCGAAGCGTATGGACAGAGGTCGTGAAACCCGCTATTCTTTTGAAAAAGTGAGGGAATAATGCCCGTTATTCTTATCGTCGGGCCCTATCGCTTTTTCTTCTATTCCAATGAAGGAAATCCGGTAAAGGCCCCTCACATCCACGTCAGAAGCCAAGACGGAGAAGCGAAAATCTCACTCGTCGAACCGTACGGCGTTCTGCTCAATGCCGGTTTTTCCGCGCAGGAGCTGCGCAAAATATGCAAGCTCGTTCAGGAAAAACGGGACATCCTGAAGGGGGCGTATCATGATTATTTCGCCTAAAAAGGTTTGGTTCGACGAGGATTCCATGTGGGTGGGGCTGAATGACGCCCGCGTCATCGGCGTTCCTCTTGCTTGGTTCCCCCGTCTGCTCAATGCGACGGTTGCGGAACGCGAACGGTTTGAATTGAGCGCGTTCGGTATTCACTGGGAACACCTTGATGAAGACATTTCCGTCGAAGGACTCCTTGCCGGTCAGGGGGATTTGACGAGAACTCCCATCAAGGTCGCCTGACCATCTGCAAAAACACACCCGAAAGACTCCCCGGAAACGAGGAGCCTTTTTTCGTGCCTAGCCCCATCGAAAAGCCCGGAACCAACCGGGCTTTTTCATTGGGTTTGGGACGCCAAGCCAAACATCAAAACGAGGGTATTTCTATGTGTTACGGCACGAACTGCGGACGTGAGGGGGCCTTTGGAACCTGCTATCACCCGGAAGATTGCATCATGCGCGCCATTGAGCGCGACGCGGAAGAGAACCTTGCCGCGCGGCTGGCACGCGACACGGCCCTGAGCCGGGAGCATTTCCCTTGCCCCAACTGCCTTGAGCAGGGCGAACGCCACAGCCTCACCTGTGAAAACGGCCTGTTCACCTGCCCGGAATGCGGCGGGGAATGCGACGCGGCGGAACTCATCGCGCTCTATGATGATATACGCGCCGGGCATGTTTCCGATGCCGAAGTCGTCGGCCTGTGGATTGAAAAGCTCGACGCAAGGAGGGTCGCATGAGCGCCGCCATCTTCTGCCCGCACTGCAAGCTCAAGTACGACAAGGCCGTGAGGCTCAGAAGGCACCGCGACTTCTGGATCTGCTCGTCCTGCGCGGAACACTACACCGCCGAAACGCTGGCCACGGCGTGCGAGAACGCCGCACGGTCGTTTCTGGCAAAGGCCAACTACCTTAAAATCATGGCACGGAGGGCGGCGGCATGAAGATCGACATCTGGAAAAGGCCGTGGCTGGCGGTGCTCCTCCTGTTCCTCTGCTTTCTGCTCGTGGGCTATTTTGAGCGGCAGGATCAGGAACTCTTTGAACGAATGGCCCCGTTCACGGAGGCAATGCGATGAACTGGACGGACGACGCCTACAGCGACGAACACGGCCCCTGGACGGACGAGGAACTCATGATCGCGGCGGGCAATGCCGCACGGCGCAAGGCCCTGCGCCGGAAAACGACGGAAGGAGACGACGATGTGTGACCAGCCGCAGCCCACGGGCATCTATCAGGCTATGGCGGAAATCCTCGCGGAGATCCCGTCCATCGGGAAGGACAATAAGAACAAGGAACAGGGGTTCAAGTACCGCGGCATCGACGACGTGTACAACGCGCTGCATCCGCTTCTGGCAAAGCATAAGGTATTCATGGCCCCCACAGTGCTCTCCCGGGCCAGCGAAGACCGCACGACCGCAAAGGGCGGTGCGATGCAGTGCGTGACCCTTTCCGTGGAGTACCGCTTCTTCCATGCTGACGGCTCGTCCATTTCCTGCACGGTCATGGGCGAGGGCCGAGACACTTCGGACAAGGCCACCAACAAGGCTATGGCTGTGGCCCACAAGTACGCCCTGCTCCAGACGTTCTGCATCCCCACCGAGGACATCGGACAGGACGACCCCGACGCCGAGACGCCTGAGCCCGTGCAGCCGAGGCAGGACGCCCGCCCGCAGGTCATGAGCGGCCCCGTGGACTTCGACAAGGTACGCGCGGAACTCGCCCGCATGACCACGGAAGAGGAACTGCAGGAATACTGGAAGAAGGTGCGGGTTGAAAAGGAACACCGCCACTTCAACCAGCTTTCCCGGCTGTTCCTCGACCGCCGCAAGGAACTCGCGCCGAAGCGGGAAACGCCGTCTCCCGAAAAGCCCCGCCCCACGTCATCCATCCCGAACATCATCCCGGCGGATCAGGTCATTGCCGAGTTCAACGCCTGCGAGACGATCACGGCCCTGTACGCGGCAGCAACCCGCCTTGCCGTCCCGGAAAACCACCCGGAGATTGCCGCCATCCGTGAAGCCTTCCGGGTACGCCGGAAGCAGATTGAAGCGGGCCAGACCCGCGCCGCGTAATCCGTGCCCCGCCCGACCATCGGACGGGGTTTTCTTTTATCCCGCCAGCAGGAGAATCCATGAGTCTCAACAAAGTGATGATCATCGGGCGGCTCGGACGCGAGCCGGAACTCAAATACACCCAGAGCGGCAGTCCCGTCTGTACGTTCAGCGTCGCCACGGACGAATCCTACACGGACAACAGCGGGCAGAAGGTCGAAAAGGCCGAGTGGCACCGCATCGTCGTGTTCCAGAAGGCGGCGGAAAACTGTTCGCAGTACCTCGCCAAGGGCAGTCTCGTCTTCATCGAAGGCAGGCTCGAAACCCGCAAGTGGCAGGATCAGCAGGGGCAGGACCGTTTCGCCACGGAAATCAAGGCGCAGCGCGTCCAGTTCCTCGACCGCAAGGCGGACGGGCAGTCCAGCCAGCAGCAGGAAGGCGGGCGCAGGCAGCAAGGCCGACGCCACGCCCCTCCCCCATCCGCTTATGAAGACCTCGGCCCCGCCTTCCCGTCCGAGGCCTCCGGTATGGACGATGTTCCTTTCTAGCAAAACCAACAGGATACAACCATGACACAGACCGCAGAAATACTGGAAGCCCTCCCGCCCGTGCAGATGCAACCCACCGGACTGGCGCAGTTCGACCTTGCCGTCACCGCGACGCCGCTGGTCATCAACTGGAACCGGGACGCCGTGTCCGCCCTGCTCGACGCCACGCTGGAGCAATACGAGAAACTGGTGGTGCAAGAAGAGGACGTGCCCGCCATCAAGTCCGAAATGGCGGGGCTGAACAAGCTCCGTGACAGGCTCGACAACGCCCGCAAGGAGATCACCCGCCAGATCGCCGGGCCGCTGGAAGCGTTCGACGCCGAAGCCAAGGCGTTGGTCGCCCGCGTCGTCGAAGTCCGTGAAGGCCTGAACAGGCAGGTCAAGGAATTCGAACGGCGCGACCGCGAAGGCCGCCACCAGAGCGTCCAGTTCGTCATCGACGCCCTGAAAAACAGCGAAGGCGTGCCGGAACTCGACATCCCCATCAAGGAACCGTGGCTCAACAAGAGCATCAAGCAGGCCCAGCTGCACGCCGAAATCCAGAACATCATCCTCAAGCACAAGCAGGACAAGGCCGCAGCCGAACAGCTTGAACGGGCCAGGGCCGACCGCGCTACGATGGTTGAAGCCGCATTGAAGGCCAAGGCCGAGGAGTACGGCTTTAGCCTCCCGATGGGCAAGTTCGCGCCCTGCCTGTCGCTGGACATTACCAGCGAAGAAGCCGCGGGCGTCATCGGGCAGGTCTTCGCGGCGGAGGCCAGCCTGCGCGAGCAGCAGGCAAAGGACAAGGCCGCGCGCGAAGCCGCAGCAGAGGAAGCCCGGCAGACCAGGCAGGCCGTGCCGACGCCACCGCCCGCAGCCCCCTTTATCGAAGAGGACGACTTCCCCACGGCCCCCCCGGTCACGACGACCCTGATCCTGTCCGTCGCCTACGAACCGGCCCGCGAACAGGCCGTGCAGGAACTCCTCGCGCAACTCCGTTCCGTGGCCACCGTCACCGTCATGTAACCGGCGCCCACCTCCCGCGCCGTCCCCATAGAGCCCGCCGGGGGGCATGTACCCCGGCAAAGGACTTTTCATGAGTCAGGAACAACAGGACGCCACGGATTACGTCCGCGTCACCCTCACCATCCATGAGTTCTCCGAAGACGGCGAATGCTGCATCGTCTCGGACAAACACGGCCACGGCACGGAACTCTCTACCGACGCCTTCCTGCATGACGCCGAGGACATAGACGTGGGCGACACCATCGCCTGCGACATCCTGCGCGAGGCGTGGGAAGACACCGGGCTCACCCCGGACGATGCGGGGCCGCATGACGTCCGCGCCTGCGGGCGGGAAAACATCGAGGTGCTGGTGGATCTCACCGATGAACAGCTCCTTGAGCTGGGCTCCGAAATGGCGGACGCCCTGCGCGAACGCGACAAGCTGGAAACGGAACTGCTCGCCGTGAAGAAGGACTACAAGGCACGCATCGACCTTTCCGTCTCCAAGGCTGCGGAAGCGGCAGCGGAATACCGTTCCGGCAAACGGTTTGAAACCGTCTCCTGCGACCGCTTTGAAGATCGGACGACGATGGAGGTCGTATGGTGCGATTCCGTGACGGGCAAGGAAGTCAGCCGCCGCCCGATGACAGCCGAGGAGCGGCAGCACCGCCTTGAACTCGTCACCCCGGACAAGCCTGCGGACAACGGCGAAGGCCGGGCCGAAGTGCTCACCTTGCCCGCCCCGCCCACCGCCAACGCCCGCACCTGCCTGTCGTGCCGACACCTTTCCGCTGACGGCACGGAAAAGGCCGAGCCCTGCATGGCCTGCGCACAGGCAAACGGCGGCGATGCCGACAACTGGGAACCGCGCCGCGAGTGCAAGACCTGCGCCCACGTCACCAGCACCGTGGACGGCTTCCCCTGCGGCGGGTGCAGCCTGAACCCCGATCCCGGACACGGCGGCGACGAGGACCGCTGGACATGGAAGGATGCCCCGAAGGAGGGAATACCGTGCTGACCAGAGAACAATCTCCAAACGGAGCCTGACCATGTCCGGCTACGACGACCCGAACCGCCCGGAATGGACCGGCAAGCGCAAGGCAAAGAACTTCGCCCGCATCAACGCCGCCTGCAAGGGGCTGAAAACCTCCGGCGGCAAACCGCCGACGGAATGCCCCAAGTGCGGCACAAGCCACAAGTTCGCGGCCTGCCCAGTGTGCGGGTGCCCGCGACCGAAGAAGAGATAGCACCCCACGCCCCGCCCTCCCCCGGCGGGGCTTTTCATACCCCAAACCGTGGGCCGCGCATACGAATCACGCTGGAAGGATAAACGCATGAGAGCAATGTTATCACAGCCTATGGCTGGAAAAACGGAAGAGGAAATCAGGGAAGCACGCGAACGAGCTATCTCTGTGCTTGAAGCCAAAGGCTATGAAATCGTGAATACCCTGTTCACGGATGAATGGTATTCGCAAGAATCCATGAAAGAACGAGGCGTCGTCCAAATCCCTCTGTGTTTTTTGGCGAAGTCTCTCGAAAACATGAGTCTGTGCCATGCCGCATTCTTCTGCAAAGGTTGGGAACGGGCCCGTGGATGCACGATCGAGCACGCGGCTGCAAAAGCGTATGGGCTTGAAATCCTGTACGAGGAATAAATGGGAAAGGCGGCTCACGTGGGTGTGGGTCGCCTTTTTCCGACCATCTGTTTGAAGAGGTGCACATGCTGAAAGACACGTTCCGCGCTCAATCCGAGGAAATCGTTGTGGACATGTTCGCGGGCGCTGGCGGCGCGTCCTGTGGGCTTGAAATGGCGGACATCCATGTCCATGCCGCCATCAACCATGATCCGGTGGCCGTCAGCCTGCACGCACGGAACCATCCCGAAACCGAACACCATGTGCAGGACGTGTATACCCTCTCGCCGCAGTGGGTGACGCGCGGCCGGCGCGTCGGGCTCCTCTGGATGTCGCCGGACTGCACGCATCACTCCAAGGCCAAGGGCGGCGCGCCGACGCGCAACGTCCGGCGGCGTGAGCTGGCGATGGTGCTGGTGGATCGTTGGATTCCCGAACTGGGAGACAGGGCTCCCCGCGTCGTCATCCTTGAGAACGTCGAGGAGTTCGCGGAATGGGGGCCGCTCGACAACAAAGGCCGCATCATTGAAGCCGCGAAGGGGGAGAGGTTCCGCACGTTCGTCAGAAAGCTCCGTTCATGCGGCTACCGCGTCGACTGGCGGGAACTCCGGGCTTGCGATTACGGCGCGCCGACCATCCGCAAGCGTCTTTTCATGATCGCCCGGCGGGATAACCAGGCCATCGTCTGGCCCGAGCCGACGCATGGTGCGCCGGACTCGCCGGAAGTTCTCGCCGGGACGCGGAAGCCGTGGCGGACCGCCGCCGAGTGCATCGGCTGGTCCCTCCCGTGCCCGTCGATTTTCGCCTCGTCCGAGGAAATCATGGCGCGGTATGGCATCCGGGCTGTGCGGCCTTTGGCGGAAAACACGCTCAAGCGCATAGCGAAAGGCGTTGTCCGCTATGTCCTGAGCAACCCGACACCGTTCATCGTGACGAATACCAGCGGCCATTCCCCTACCGACATTGCCGAACCGCTGGCAACGCAAACGACGGGCAATCACCACGCTCTGGTGCGGCCGTTCCTTGCCCACCTCAACCACACGGCGGACTACTATGCGTATTTCAGGGGGCAGGACATGGATACTCCCATGTCCACGATAACCACATCATTTGGTGCCAGCCTGATCCAGCCGTTCCTCGCCAAACACTTCGGCGGCGTTGTCGGCCAGCCCGTAGACGTGCCCGCCGGGACGGTGACCACCATTGATCACCATTCCCTGTGCGCCGCGCACATGGTCAAAATGCGTGGCTCCAACGTTGGCGACGCCGCGGGCTCCCCCCTGCATACCGTTTCCGCCGAGGGGACGCACCATGCGCTGTGTACCGCACACCTCCAGCGGGACGACTTCGGCAACAGCATCGGGGCACCCTGCGGAGACCCCGTGCCCACGGTCATGCCGGGAGGCGGAGGAAAGACGGCCCTCGTTTCCGCATTCCTTGCCAAATACTACGGGCAGGGCTTCGGATGCGCCGCGGACTCCCCCCTGCATACCGTCACGACGAAAGATCGCTTCGGGCTCGTCACGGTCAGCATTGCGGGAACGCCATACTTCATCGCCGACATAGGGATGCGGATGCTCACGCCCCGCGAACTTGCCCGGGCGCAGGGATTCCCCGACTGGTATGTTCTGGAACAAACGGCGGACGGTACGCCGATCACCAAGACGGCGCAGGTGCGCGGCATCGGCAACAGCGTCTGCCCGCCCATCGCGGCGGCACTGGCGGCGGCGAACTATTCCCCGCAGGAGTATCCTGTTCCTGAATTTGATATGCCGCTGCTGGCGATATGCGAAAACTGAGCGAAAGGAATTGAAAATGACAGCACAGGAATGGCTTGACGCTCTAAAACAACAGGAAAATGCAGCGACACCGGGGCCGTATATTTTGGATGGAATGTATCCCATATATTCCCTTGGAAGAGGTGGATTGAAGGATAAAACCGTAGCCTGTGCCAACAGTAAATTCGATGGAGATTATATCGTCGCGGCCTGCAACTCCGTGCCGAGGCTTATAGATATGATCGAATATCTCGCCGGAAGGCTCTGTGATGAAAACCACGGCGACAACGATTTTGACGGAAAGATACAAGACGCTTTTGAAATGACGGAGCCGAAAGAATGACCATCACCACCGAAGAACTCGCCCGCATCCGTTCCGCCGCCGCGGGAAGGGCATCAATTAAAGATTGTATAAAGTATGATTCCGTTGAGAACTGTATCAAAAAGGGCTTCCCGTGTATCAAGTGTTTTCGTGAGAAAGCACGCAAAGTCGTGGGGGAAGGAGAGGAATCATGCCCGAAGTGACGTTGCTACCGTGCCCGGCGTGTGGAAATCCCGATGCAGTTGTTTCTGTGACTACAAGAGCTGCTGTGTACTGCCCTATGTGTGGTATGTGCGGGCCTTGCTCCCCAAAGGTCGATACGGAATATGTTGTCAGACAATGGAACGCTCTTCCTCGCGCCATAACGAGGCACCAAAAGACAAAATCATGCGGGCAATCAATCCCTTGTATAGTGATTCCCAAAAGTGCCTACTGCATCACCCTGCTGAGGGTATTGCCCGGGACTGACAGGGAAGCGCGAGGAAGAGATCTCAACGATATTCTTATGGGTAAGGATCCAGGGTTCGCAAGGCTGGAGCGTGCTCAACACGGTATTGACGCCATGCATCAGGTAGTGAATCGGGATGGTCACACCCGGCTTATAGGCTTCCATAATGGCGTCAGCCTGTCCGTAACTCAGAATATGTTCGCTTTCGTCCACGGGGATAAACAGTACGTCGATGGGCTGCTTTCTCAAATACTCATCCACAAAGACCTCAGGAACGGGCCTGTTGTCCCCCCAATGCACCAACGTGATCCCGCCTGTCTCCACCACGTATATCACATTGTCCATATGCAGGTTGTTTGTCGGAGGCGCAAAGTCCTCCCCTGTGTCCTTTTGGATATCCGTCCAGCGCGTCTTCCCAACGGAAGCGGACATATGCTTATCCGCCAAGCCGGTGATGCGGATATCCCCCAGAGTGTACGTCCCCACCATACGCTCCATGGTGATGAGCGCCTTCGGGATATGCAGCGCATCATGATCAAAATGGGCATGTGTGGAAAGCGCGATGTCCACTTTGACTTCTGGGAAGTCGACTGGAAACCACCAGCCCCATGCGGGATCGTTGCGCCACGGATCTATCAGGACGGACAAACCCAAAGGGGAAACGATCCGCACGCAAGAATGCCCGAAATAATCCACCAGAACCGGTGTGGAGGAAGGCACCTGTTTTCCCTCCTGAACACTCCGCAACTTCTCGTTGTTGATCTCAAATGACTGAGCTCTCGAACCTTCCATAAGGCCTCCTCGCGGGTTGCAGTGCTAATGCTATGGAATGAAAGGCTAACCCTGTATAATCTAACTATCATGTCCCAAGGCTTTGTCAATCCAGAGCGTCAGGGGCGCATAAGGAGAGAATATTCATGGAAGACAGATTATTACGTCTGAAGGAAGTACTTGAGGTCATCCCCGTTTCACGGGCGACATGGTACCGAGGCGTCTGGGCGGGATTCTATCCTCAGCCGGAAAAACATGGCCGCTCTTCCCTCTGGCGGATGTCCGCCTTGCAAAAAGTCATCACAGGGAATCAAGAAAATCAGCCCACGCCTGCATCATCTGCCGACGCTCGGTGATGTATTCCGCCCGATTATACGCGGAACGGACTTTGTTTTTATCAACGTGTGCGAGCTGGCGTTCGATAACATCCGAGCGCCAGCCCATTTCGTTGAGCAAGGTGGACGCCATACTGCGGAACCCATGCGCGGTCATCTCTCCGGCAAACCCCATCGACTGGAGCGCGCACCGGACTGTATTCTCACTGATCGGGCGTCGCCGCCTCCCCTGCCCCGTAAAGATGTAAGGCTGCGTCCCATTGACGCGCCGCATATCCTCCAGCACAGCAATGGCCTGCCGCGACAGCGGAACCATATGCTCCCGCCGCATCTTCATCCTCTCGGCTGGTATCAGCCACATCCTCTCTTCCCAATCGATCTCATCCCATGTAGCAAAACGTAATTCGACCTGCCGCACAAACGTCAGGGCCGTGAAACGCACCGCCGCACACACCACAAAGCTGCCCTGATACGCATCAAGGGCACGCATCACAGCACGCGCACCGTCTTTCGTGGTCAGGGCGGCATGGTGCTTCTCCTGTGCCGGAGCCAGCGCCCCGCGCAAATCCCGGCAGGGATCGCTCTTGGCTTTTCCCGTGGCCACTGCCCTTCGGAAAATCTGCGAGCAAATCCCCAAAACCCGATTTGCCGTCTCAATGACACCCCGCTTCTCCAATGATGTCAGGATACCCATGATCTCGATGGGGGTTATCTCCGACAGTGAGCGTTTGCCCAAGCGTGGGATCAAGTATTCGTCAATCCTGCGCCGCACCAGCCCCTTGTAGTGCTCCGACCACGGCACAGAGTACAGGGAGTACCACTCCTCCGCCATCGCCGCAAAAGAGTTCTCCGCCGCGCGGCTCTCAACCTTCTCTTCCTTGCGGGCCTGTGAAGGATCCACCCCGGATACAAGCAGCTCCTTCGCTGCTGCCCGCCTGTCACGGGCCAGCTTCAGGGGGACTTCGGGGTATATTCCAAAACTCAGAAGCTTTTCCTTTCCGTTCCACCGATAGCGCCATCTCCACCTCTTTGATCCGGTCGGCGCAACTTCTATGTAAAGCCCCTCTGAATCGTATATCTTGTAGGGCTTATCCGTGACCTTAGCCTGTTTGATTTTTGTGTCTGTCAGCATAGGGAACTCTGGGGTATGTGGGGTATCCAACTGGGGTATGGATTCCCCACTTGGTGAAGATACCCTCGAATATACCCCAAAAAAGAGTGAGCTGACAAAAGATAATATGAGACGATATGAGACTTCGTGAGACGAAAGAGAGGGAAAAAAGTAAAGGCTCCTGAGACGTTATGAGTCGTCAGGAGCCTTCATGAGATACAAATATGGCGGAGAGGGAGGGATTCGAACCCTCGATACAGTTTTATCCGTATACCCGCTTAGCAGGCGAGCGCCTTCGGCCGTCTCGGCCACCTCTCCGTGGAAATGACGTTCAATGCGTCGTTTCGTGGATTCTTCTAGCGATTCTTCCCGTACCTGTCAACCGTTTTTTCGATTTTATCGTTCCCGGCGATCAATCAAAAATGCCGGGAAGCTCTACCATGATAGAATAACTCTTGTCGTAACCATCGTAATTATACCGGCCTATAATGCGGTAGCATTGCGCCGAATAGGCAATATCAATACTTTGATCGTAGGTTTTTCCGAACGTTCCACCTTGGCGCATATTGCGATAGTCATCAAACCTGATAGACCACTCAGGTGTTAAATTAATCGTCAAGTCATTGTGGATAAGCCGCAAATCCGAAGTAAGCTGGACATTGTTCCAGTTTTCGTACTGGAATTTTTTTCTGTAATCATAATACTTATCACGGAAGCTCATACCAGTGTACCATGATATCTTATCCTTGTACCGCAGGTTGATATCATGATCATGGCGTGTAACTTGTCCATCATACGCCGAGAAATACGTTTTATCATGATACCCGAGCCACGGCCAAGGATAGATCTCGAAATCCGAAACGATATCCATAAATGGCCTGCGCCCATATTCATCACGATACCGATCCCGGCGGGCCTCTTCAAAGTCGTAGCCGCTCTCTATCCGCCAGCGCAAAAGATCCTGATAAAAAGTACTGCGCCGGGCTTCCTGCTTGTCCCCCTCTCCGGTTACCGAAACAATGGAACCCTTTCGCGTTACAATATTGGTGATGGAGTATGTCAGTTCATCCCGGGGCAGGATTCTGTCCTCCATCAAATAGAAAGGATTCTTTTCTTGATCAACATGCGGCGTGCGGGAATACCGGATACGCGGCTGGATTTCGTGACGAACCGCCGTCCACATTTGCTTTCCGGCGTTTTCAGGTTTGAGCGGAATGCTCGATTCGTCTCCAATTTGCCAGATGCGGCTGGCCTCCGTGTACCCTTGGATGTCCATATCGATCATGGTACGGGATTCGCCTGTCTGACGTGGGGAAGCCGAATTGTCCATGTACATGGCCAATGGGCTGGTATGCTCCTTGCGATCCGTATTGTAGTAGGTCTGACGGAGCCCGACCGTACCGATGACGGAACCAAAGCCAAAATCCAGAGGAACAGAGAGCTTGGGATAGATTTCCGTACGCCCTCCCGTTGTTCCCGAAGCACGGTACATATATCCGGACTGGAACTGCGCTTCCAGTTCCAAGGGAATCTGCGGAACGATTCTGCCCTTATACAGGAACAAATCGAGCTGCGGCAGGCGCTGGACCAGTTCATCCTGGCTTTGCGCCCTGTTCCCGTGGCCGAGGGCAGGATCCTGCTCATACCGCATACTGGCGACGATGCCCACGCGCTGCCAATCATTGCTCACCAAAGCGGCGCTCACGCGGTTTTGATCGTCTTCCTGCAAATCACGCCCAAACATCCTGAACAAATTGTCACGGGTCCTGTCAAAGCCTGTAGGCCCTTGGTTGAACTCACGAAGAAAGTCCTGATCCGAAACATAATCGATATTGGAGCGGTAACGCCACGTGGAAGCCCCAAGGAATCCGTCGGCCATTCCGCGCAACCAGTACCGATCGTTGTTGGTACGCAGCGTTTGCTTATTTTCGCTTACCCGGCTCGTCCCTGGAATCGCCACGGTATCCTTATCGTAGATGCCGGTGGCGGCGAGCCATGTCTTTTGATCCGTAAATTCGTTCGCCCGATATTCGACACTGAGCGACGGCCCGATCTTCGTCATCCAGCCACCGTAGAACGTCATATCATGGCTTTCATCAATGGCCCAGAAATACGGCTGGGTATAATAAAAACCACGCTTATCGCTGATGCCGTAGTCTGGCGGCAACAACCCGGACTGGCGAGTTGTCTTTGCCGGCAATACCATGAAGGGGCTGTAAAAGATTCCCGTATTTTTTACGTCAAAAGTCGAGTGGAAAAGTTGGGCATAGCCGTCAATCTCCACGACGGCCTGCTCGGCATTCATTGACCACGCGGGACTGGTTCCGTCGCAGGTCGTCACTTTTGCCTTGTTGAAGGTATACCGATCACCCCAATGCTTGATGATCCGCGAGCCGCTGAAATAAATGTGCGGCCCCTCCATGAAAACATGGCCATTCGTCAGCCAGCCGGTTTTGGAGTGCAGATCAAACTCGGCTTCATCTGAATGGATGTCGTCCTTGCCCATGCGGACGAACACGTTGCCTTTCAGATAAACCCAGTTTGTCGCGGAATAGTACCGGGCGAAATCAGCTTTCAGGATGTCGTTTCCCCGCTGAAGGACAACCCCGCCCTGCGCCTCAACGATGGTATTGTCGCTGAGCGTGACCAGTTTGTCCGCCTCAAGATTCCACGAAGCCTCCTTCGTGTCTTCCATCGGTATGGTGAGCACATCCGTAGCGGCATACGAATGGACCGGCGAACAAAGAAAAAGCGCCAGCAGAGCTATGGGCGCGCAAACCGTTTTTGTCACAAGCCGGAACATTCCGCGAGGCAGGGGCACAATCATGGGCACGGTAAACTTCCTGTTGCATCCAGCGTTCGGACGCACTATAAAAATGCTCCGCACAGGAGCGTGTTTAAAAGGATAACTCCGCAGCAACGTTTCTTTTGTATCACTCGAACCAATTGCCGGACGCTATCCCGAAGCCTCTCAACGTCTGCCTCCCTCGCGGGGGTGCCTTTTGAAAAACAACGCGGCTTCATGCTCTGGTTCGTGCGGAGTGTACTCTAGCCCATTTTTCAAACAAAAAAAACCCTCGGTTATTCCCCGCCGCCGGGGGGCGGCGAAAAAAAGAGGATCCTTTTTCCGATTCATCCATAACTTTTCCGCGATACGAAATGGGGGATGTTTCCACGCCCGTTTACCGTCCAGAATCCTTGTCCCTATTTTTTCACCAGCAAAGCGCTTGAGCGTGGAGGTCCCATGTTTTTGAGCAGTGCCATCATCACCGTCCACCTTGAAAACCTTCGGCATAACCTGAAAACATTGCTGGCCCGCCACCCTTCTCTCATGCCGGTCATCAAGGCCGACGCCTACGGGCACGGCGTCGTCGCCGTCGCGCGCGTACTGGCGGAAGAGGGGATACAGCATATGGCGGTGGGTTCCGTGGGGGAAGGCGCACTGCTCAGGCAGGAGGGGCATACGGCTTTCCTGCTCGCCCTGATGGGACTGGCAAGGGATGAAGACACGGCTCTCGCCGCAAGCTACGATATCACGCCGCTGGTCCATAGCCGGGAAAGCCTTGAGCGGATCCTTGCGCAAAGCCATCTGACGGGACGGGCGAAGCCGTTGACGGTTGCCATCAAGTTCGATACCGGCATGTCCCGGCTGGGATTCCGCGTGGATGAAGCGGCTGAGCTGGCCGATTATCTGCGTACGCTCAAGGAAGTGCGGCCCGTGCTGGTCATGTCGCACCTCGCCGCTTCGGATACTCCGGCACTCGATGATTTCACCCACGAACAGGCGCGCCGCTTCCACGAAGCGACGGAAAGCATGAAGGCCGTTTTCCCGGACCTCAAAACATCCCTGACAAACTCTCCGGGCCTCCTCTGCTGGCCGAGCTACGTCGGCGATCTGGCCAGGCCCGGCGTCACGCTCTACGGAGGAAATCCGCTTCACGGCACGGACAGGGCCAAGCTGGGCATGGGCCTGCTTCCCGTCATGGAGATGGCGGCTCCCGTGCTTTCCGTCCACCCCGTCGTGAAAGGTGCCACGGTCAGCTACGGCTGCCTGTACACCGCCCCCAAAGACATCAGGGCGGCCGTCGTCGGAGCCGGCTATGCCGACGGCTACCCGCGTTCGCTGTCCATGCGCGGGTCAGTCCTGATCCGGGGACAGCGCGCCCCTATCCTTGGGCGGGTGTGTATGCAGATGTGCATCGTCGACGTGACCGATATCCCGGGCGTCGAACCCGGCGATACGGCTTACCTGCTGGGGGGCTCGGGCCCGCTGGCCATCCGGCCCGAGGAACTTGCCGAATGGTGGGGGACCATTTCTTATGAGGTATTCTGTGCGCTAGGCCGCAACCGCCGCGTAAGCGAAAAAAAGTTCAGCGAATACAGTAACCGGCGGGCCTAAGCTTCAGTTTCTGGTGCGGCAGGGCTCCCCGCCGCACCGTTCAGCGCTGGCAGCAATAGCCGCCTTCCACACCTTCCGGGCTCAGCACGATTTGCCAGAGCTGGATGTCGCGCGCCCGGAAAGCGCCCGCGCAGCTTAAAAGATAGTACCGGTACATGCGGCGTACGCGCTCGCTGCACTGGAAAGCGCCTTCCACATAGCCTTCCTCAAAGCGCTGGTGCCATGCCATGAGCGTCTTGTCGTAATCGGCACCGAAGTTGTGCCAGTCTTCCATGACATAAAGCCCGGTGATGGCCTTTGCGACGCAAACGGGAGAGGGAAGCATCCCGTTGGGGAAGATATATTTATTGATCCACGGATCGGTCCCCGTCTTCTTCTTGCTGTTGCCGATGGTATGCAGCAGGAACAGCCCCGAAGGTTTCAGCAGCCGTTTGGTCGTCTTCATGAAAATACCATAATTTTTCCGTCCCACGTGCTCGAACATCCCCACGGAGACGATGCGATCGAACTGCCCTTCCATCGAACGGTAATCTTGCAGCAGCCAGTTGACGAGATGCCCGGCATCGTGTTCCCGGGCATAGGCCAGCTGTTCCGTGGAAATCGTGACCCCGGTGACCTTCACCCCGTATTCTCTGGCCATATATAAGGAAAGGCCACCCCAGCCGCACCCGATGTCGAGCACGGACATCCCTTCCTTGAGATCCAGCTTCCGGCAAATCAGATCCATCTTGTTGCGCTGCGCCTCGTCCAGCGTCTCGGCATCCTTCCAATACCCGCAACTGTAATTCATCGTAGGCCCCAGCATACATGCGAACATGGCGTTGTCCGTATTGTAATGCTGTTCCGCGACCATTGGGGCTCTGGCTACGCTTTGCAGGTTGAACAGGAGCTGGCTCGCCACGATCAGCGCGTTGGGCAGGTTGCGCCGTACCTTATCCTCCAGATGCGCGTGAAGGGCCTTACAAAACATCACATCCAGCTGGTCGCAGTCCCACCAGCCCTCGAGATAGGCCTCGCCCGCTCCGAGCGTCCCCTCCCGAAGCACCCTTTTATACAGGCCTTCATTATGAATCCGGATATCCCAGGGACGGTCTCCTCCCACCCGGATATCCGCCTCAGCAAGCATCGAAGTCAAAACGGCTTTTGCATCCATGACTAACCTCCGAAAATATCGCCTTCACACCCCTTCCCGGAGTAAAGGCGGCTTTCCATGATGCACCACGGAATACCCTTTTCTTCAATTATTAGTTGGCGCTAGAATCATTCAGCTATAAAAACCTCCTCCATGCGGAGGGACACGAAAAAGCCAAAAAATCCCCACAATTCGAAGAGGCTGTGCGGGCGGCTGAGCCCCTGCCGCCACGATCAAAAAAGAGAAGACGGACAATCCGCCTCCTCTTTATTGTAAGACTGCAAACGCCCTTCGCAAGGGAGATTATTCGTCGTCATCCCCGCCGGTCTTCTCGGGCAGCTTTCCGATGCGCTTCAAGAACTCGTCGCGGCAGTCGTAGCTGCAAAAACGGTGGACCGTCTTGCCGTCCCGAACGGTGATGTTGCTGTCGGAGTCAATATAGGCTCCGCAAACCGGGTCTTTGACCATCTCCCCGGTAGCTATGAGATGTTCCTTTTCCTTCTTGGTATCCTCGCCGCTCTTTTTGCGGTCGTTCATGAACATGCGATACAGGGCATAGCCCACAAGGATGAGGATCAACCATTTCCACATGGTTCAACTCCAGCATTGCCGTTACTGGCGGATGCGGTTCCCTTCCACGGCATGAGCGAGGGAACGCAACGCCTCTCCGGGAGTCCGTCCGTCGGAGAGGAGCAGATTCGGTTCGATATCCCGCAGGGGGACAAGCACAAAAGCCCGTTCCGACATGCGAGGATGGGGCAGAGCCAGATGCGGCGTATCCCAGCGCTCCTGATCAAACAACAAGAGATCCAGATCGATAACGCGCGGGCCGAACCGCATCGCCGGGTCCGACGTCTCCCGGACGCGGCCCAACCTCTTTTCCACATCAAGCAGCATATCCAAAAAATCGGGGGCTGTCATGTCTAAAGCGCAGGATACCTTGAGAACCTGATTGGCGAACCAGGGCTGGTCGCGCATATCCTGCGGCTCCGTAAAATAGACGGGCGACGCCGCCTCGATTTTCCAGCCCGGCAGAGCCCCCAAAACCTCACGCGCCCGGGCCAGATTCGTTTCCGGTTCGCCCATATTGGAACCCATGCACACATACGCCATATGCCGCTCATTCATCATATCACTCCAAAAGCCGCGACCGGTTTGCGATTCCCCATGCTCTGGTGTATTCTGCGAACATGAAGACGACCACGCGAATCCATGCATCTCCCGTTTCCGACAAGAACGGGCAGCGCCCCGATACTCCGGCAGGTTTTCCCGCCAGACTGGCTTCCCGCTGGCTTGATGGACTCATAGCCGAACGGGGGCTCTCGCGCAACACCGTCGCCGCCTACAGGCAGGATCTGGACGCGCTCCGGGACTTCCTCGACGAGCTGGAAACGCCCCTCAGCGGCCTCGACGACGAAAACATCACGCTGTTCATCGCCTGGCTGCGCAAACGCGGCGACGCAACCCGCACGCTCGCGCGGCGCATTTCGTCCCTGCGCAGTTTCCTCGCATGGTGCGTCGAACGGGGGGAGCTGGCCTCCAACCCGGCCGCCCTCATCGACACGCCCAAGCTCCCCTCCCTCCTGCCCGACGTGCTGACGCAGGATGAGATCATCCGTCTGCTCAACGCGCCGGACGCCACCAGCAAGCTCGGGCTCCGGGATCGGGCCATGCTGGAACTGCTGTACGCCGCGGGTATGCGCGTTTCCGAACTCATCGAACTGCAACCCATCGATCTGGATCTCCAGCGGGGCGTCGTGCGCATTTTCGGCAAGGGAAGCAAGGAGCGCCTTGTCCCCCTGCATGACGCGGCGGTCATGCGCATGGCCGAATACCTCAAAATCGTGCGCCCCCTCTTTACTCCCATTGAAGACCGGGTGTTCCTCAACCGTTCCGGCAACGGCCTCTCCCGGCAGGGCGTCTGGAAGCTGGTCAAACGCTACGCGCTGGAGGCTGGCATCCGAAAACCCATTTCCCCGCACACGTTCCGGCACTCCTTCGCCACCCACCTGCTGGAAGGCGGAGCGGATCTCCGTTCCGTGCAGATCCTCCTTGGCCATGCGGACATGAGCGCCACGGAGCTCTACACGCACGTCCAGTCCGAACGCCTGCTCCAGATCCACAGGAAATACCATCCCCGGTCCCAGCACGCCGAGTCCGGCCCGGATGACGCCTCCTCTCCCGAAGACGACCTGTCGTAAGCTGCATAAGGAAACCGCATGAAACCTTCCCTGGCCTCCGCCCCCACCGTCATCACCTGCCACAGCAACGCCGACTGGGATGCCCTGTCTTCGATGATCGGCATGTCCATGATCTACCCCGACAGCATCATGATCTTCCCGGGCAGCATGGAAAAGCCGCTGAACCAGTTTTTCAACGAAACCGCCGTGTTTCTGTATACCTTCAAAAATATAAAAGAGATCGATCACGCCAGCGTGAAGCGCGTCGTCGTCGTGGACACGCAGATCCGTTCCCGCGTGCCGCAGGTGCAGGAGCTGCTCGATCTTCCCGGCGTGGAGGTGGAGGTATGGGATCACCACCCCACTCCCACCCCCTACTCCGGCGAAAAGAGCAAGGTCATCAATGCCGACGTGACGCACATCGGGACCACGGGCTCCACCTGCACGCTTATCTGCCAAGCCTTGCAGGAACGGGGCATCACCCCGGCCTGTCAGGAAGCCACCTTTCTCGGGCTCGGCATCTACGGCGACACGGGCGCGTTTACCTACACGTCCACCAAACCGGAAGACTTCCTCGCGGGGGCGTGGCTGCGCCAGCACGGCATGGATCTGCCCTTCATCGCGGATCTCGTCCAGACGGGCATGACCAGCGTCCACATCAAGGTTCTCAACGAGCTGCTCGACTCCGCCACCGCGCACGAAATCGGCCCTTACAGCGTGGTCCTCGCCGAAGCGACGCTGGACAGCTTCATGGGCGATTTCGCCTACCTCGCCCAGAAATTTATGGAGATGGAATCCTGCAACGTCCTGTTCGCCCTCGCCAACATGGAGGAAAAGGTACAGGTCGTGGCCCGCAGCCGCGTGGACGCCGTGGACGTCGGCCAGATCTGCAAGGCGCTCGGGGGCGGGGGGCACCGTTTCGCGGCGTCCGCTTCGGTCAAGAGTATCCCCATCCCCGAACTCAAGGACGCCATCTTCCAGCAGTTGTACATGCAGGTGAACCCGAACAAGCAGGCGCGGGATCTCATGTCCTCGCCCGCCGTCGGCATTGAGGACAGGCAGACCATCCGGGAAGCGGAACAGCTCATGAACCGCTACGGCCTCAAGGCCGCTCCCGTCTTCCGGGCGGGGACGCGCCATTGCATCGGCTATATGGAATGCCAGACGGCTTCCAAGGCTATTGCCCACGAACTGGGCGACATGCCGGTTTCCGAATACATGCAGCGCACCATCCTGACGGTCCCGCCGGACGCCCCTCTCCAGCGCCTCATGAAGATCATCGTGGGCGCGCACCAGCGGCTGGTTCCCGTCGTCGAGAAGAACGAGGTTATCGGCGTGGTCACCCGCACCGACCTCATCAACATGTTCGTCGAGGATCCTTCCGGCGTGCCCATCCCGGTCAACACCAGCGCACGCGAACGGAATCTGGCGAAGCTGCTGTCCACCCGGCTCCCGCAGCCCATGCTGCATATGCTGCACAGGGCCGGGGAACTCGGGGACCGCCTGCAGGTCAGCGTCTATGCCGTGGGCGGTTTCGTCCGCGACATCATGCTCAGCCGCCCCGCCGTGGAGTTCGACGACGTCGATCTGGTGGTCGAAGGCGACGGCATCGCCTTTGCCAAGGCGCTGGCGCAGAAACTTGGAGGCCGCGTCCGCGAGCACCGGACCTTCATGACGGCCCTCATCATCTATCATGACGAAAACGGCGAGGAACAACGCCTCGACGTGGCCACGGCGCGCCTCGAATACTATAAATACCCCGCCGCCCTGCCCACCGTGGAGCTCTCTTCCATCAAGATGGATCTGTTCCGCCGCGACTTCACCATCAACGCAATGGCCCTCCGCCTCAACAAGGGGCAGTTCGGCTGCCTCGTCGACTTCTTCGGCGGCCAGAGCGACATCCAGCGCAAGACGATCCGCATCATCCACGCCCTGAGCTTCGTGGAGGATCCCACCCGCATCATCCGGGCCGTGCGCTTTGAGCAGCGGTACGGCTTCCACATCAGCACGCAGGGCGAAAAGCTCATCAAGAACGCCCTGTCCCTGAACCTAGTGGAAAAACTGTCCGGCGCGCGCATCCTGCACGAGCTGAACCTCATCTTCCGCGAGGACGAACCGGAAACCTGCCTGCGCCGCCTCAACGAACTCGGCGTGCTGGCCGCAATCCATCCGAGCCTCGTCCTGAACGCCGACAAGAACGAGCTCCTCGACTCCCTGCGCGAAGTCATCGACTGGTACCGCCTCCTCTATTTCAAGGAAACGCCGGAACTCTCCACCCTGTATCTCATGGCCCTGTGCAGTGCCGTCCCGGCCATCGAGACGGCGGACATCCTGCACCGCCTCGGGCTGACGCCCACGATGCGCGAAGAAATCCTCAGCCTGCGGGAAAGCGTGCGCATGACGCTGGTGGAACTCATCAACTGGCACCGGGATATGCAGAAGAAGGGGCAGGCGGAACAGTCCGTAAGCCGCTTATGCGCCCTGCTTGCTCCCCTGCCCCTCGAAAGCACGCTCTATCTGATGGCCCGCTCCGACAACGAGGAAATCAGCAGCAGCGTTTCCCAGTACATCTACAAATGGCGGCAGATCAAGGTGGACATCAACGGCGACGACCTGCACCGCCTCGGCTTGGAGCCCGGGCCGCAGTTCGGCAGCGTGATGCGCATGATCCTCGCCGCAAAGCTGGACGGGAAGGCCGAAACGAGAGAAGCGCAGCTGAAACTGGCTGAGGAACTGATCAGGAAAGGATTTCCGGGAAACGGGACGGCGGACGCCGCCCCGAAGAAGCCGCGCTGAGGCCCCTCCGCAAACGGGAAGGGCTTGCCGTGAGCGCCCTTGCCGTGTAGAAGAGGAAAAACGATTTTCACTCAAGACAAGGAAGCTGTCGTATGACACATCCTCTGTGGGCCCCGTGGCGCATGGACTATATTTTGGGGCCGAAACCGGATTCGTGCGTTCTGTGTCTCCCTCCCGATGATCTTTCCCATGACGAGGAACGGCTCGTCCTGTACCGTGGCAAGACCGCTTTCGTCATCATGAACAAATTTCCGTACAACAACGGGCATATCATGGTGGCTCCCCTGCGGCACGTCATGGATCTGCCGCTTCTGGCGGCGGAGGAATCGACGGAAATCATGGAATTGCTCAAGCAGTGCACGACCATTCTCAGGGAGTTCTTCAAACCGCAGGGCATCAATGTAGGCCTCAACCTCGGCGAAGCCGCCGGAGCGGGCATCCGCGACCACCTGCATTTCCATCTCGTCCCCCGCTGGAATGGCGATTCTTCGTTCATGGCCGTGATGAGTGAAACGCGGGTCATCCCCGATCATCTGGCTTCGACCTATACCAAACTCAAACCCCTTTTCGCCCGGTTGCGCCCGGGCCAACCCGCATGAGGAGAGGTCTATGCGTTACATCAAAGTGCTGCTGCTGGTCATTCTGTTTTTCCTGGTCATGATGTTCTTCGTGCAGAACCAGAGTGCGTTCTCGCAGGCCGTCGCGCTGAAACTCGACCTTCTGTTCCTCCCTCCGGTCGAATCCGCTCCTCTGCCCTTCTACACCCTGCTGATCATCTGCTTCGTCCTTGGCGCCCTGTGCATCCTCGCCATGCTGATGTGGGACCGGGTTTCCCTGTCCGCCAAGCTGACGATGGCCAACATGCGCGCCCGCGGCTTTGAAAAGGACGTCGCCAAGGCCCTCAAGACCAACGAGGCCCTTCAGAAGAAGCTTGACGCCGCCGAAGCCAAGGCCGCCCAGCTCGCCCAAGATGTCGAAAACGCGAAAAAGTCCGCTTCCGCACTCACCGAACAGGCGTAACCCTTAATCTTTCATAATGCCCACGGATGGTCCCTCGCGGGACCGTGCGTGGGCATTATTGCAGCATATGAGCCAACAGCCCGCATCTCCCCGCCTTACTCCTATGTTCGAACAGTACCTCCGCATCAAGGAGGGCTATCCTGACGCCCTGCTCTTTTATCGCATGGGCGACTTTTATGAACTTTTTTTCGAGGACGCCGAAGTCGCCTCGCGTGAGCTTCAAATCGCGCTGACCTCGCGCAATCCCAACGCGGAATCCCCCATCCCCATGTGCGGCGTCCCGTGGCATGCCGCCGAAGGCTACGTCAGCCAGCTCCTGAACAAGGGCTACAAGATCGCCTTCTGCGATCAGGTCGAAGACCCCAGAGCCGCCAGGGGGCTTGTCGAGCGTGCCGTCACCCGCGTCTACACGCCCGGGACCGCCGTCGAGGACGTCAGCCTCGAACCCAAGGGGCATACCTATCTCGGGGCCCTGTTCTGGAGTGCCGACACGGATCGCGGCGGGTTCGCGTGGGTGGACGTCTCCACCGGCTACTGGGCCGGGCTGCACGTCAAAAAGAGTCAGGAACTCTGGCAGTGGGCGCAGAAGATCGCCCCGCGCGAACTCCTGTTGCCGGAAGACGCCGACGTCCCGGCCTCGCTGCACCTTACGGACATTCAGGCCGTCCGCGTCCCGCTGAGGAGCCATTTCGATTACAAGCGTTCCGCCGAGCGCGTCCTTGCCGCCCAGTCCGTCGCCGAACTGGGGGCCTTGGGTCTGGAAGACCGCAAAGAGCTGGTGCAGGCCTGCGGCGCACTCCTCGCTTATCTGGAACAGACGCAGATGCAGGACACCAAACATCTTGCGCCGTTCGAGCCTCTGGATCTTGGCCAGCACCTCCTCATTGACGACGTTACGGAGCGCAACCTGGAACTGTTTCGCCGCCTCGACGGACGCAAGGGCGTGGGCACGCTGCGCCATGTGCTAGACTCCACGCAGACGCCGATGGGCGGCCGCCTGCTTGAGGAGCGCCTGCGCAACCCTTGGCGCGAGCTTGCGCCCATTCAGGAAACGCAGGATGCCATTGCATGGCTTGTCGCGCATCCCGAAAACAGGAAAAAGCTGCGTGAAACGCTTTCCGGCGTTTATGATCTTGAGCGTCTGTCTACCCGTATCGCCCTGAACCGGACCTCCCCCCGGGACATGCTGTCGCTCAGGCAGAGCCTTGCGGCGCTTCCTCCGGTCAAGTCCGCTATCACGTCCTCCGATGCCGATACGCCCAGAGTGCTCCGCTCCATTACGGAACATTGGGATGATCTCGGCGACCACGCCGCCACGCTGCAAAAAGCCCTTGCCGACGATCCGCCGCAGTTCATAACCGAAGGCGGGCTGTTCAAGCAGGGTTATAACGCCGAACTGGACGAACTGCTGGATCTCGTCGAGCACGGGGAAAACAGGGTCAAGGCATTGCTCGACGAAGAGCAGAAAGCCTCGGGCATCAGCAAGCTCAAACTCGGCTACAACCGGGTCTTCGGCTACTACTTCGAGCTGTCCAAAGCAGTGGGAGGAACGCCTCCCGAGCATTTTATCCGCAGGCAGACGCTGGCCAACGCCGAACGCTTCACGACCGTCCGCCTCAAGGAACTGGAAGAAAAACTGCTTTCCGCCGCCGACCGGCGCAAATCGCTTGAATACAAGCTGTTCCAGCAGCTTCGCGGGGCATTGGCGGAAGCCCGCCCCCGCATCCTGTTCATGGCCGACATGCTGGCGCAGCTGGACTATTGGCAGTCGCTGGCGGAAACGGCGGTGCGCCACAACTGGTCGCGCCCCTCGCTCCATGCCGGGCAGTCCATCACCATCAGGGAAGGCCGTCACCCTGTCGTCGAGGGCATCATCGGGGAAGCCGCTTTCGTGCCCAACGATCTCCACATGGATGAGGACAGACGGCTCCTGCTGATCACCGGCCCCAACATGGCCGGTAAGTCGACCGTGCTCCGCCAGACCGCGCTGATCTGCCTCCTCGCGCAGATGGGCTCTTTTGTCCCGGCCCGGGAAGCGCAGCTTGGCCTGTGCGATCGCATCTTCTCCCGCGTGGGCGCTTCGGACAATCTGGCGCAAGGCCAGAGTACGTTCATGGTGGAAATGATGGAAACCGCGCGCATCCTGCGTCAGGCCACCAAGCGCAGCCTCGTCATCCTTGACGAAATCGGACGCGGCACGAGCACGTTCGACGGTCTGGCTTTGGCGTGGGCCGTTGCGGAAGAACTGGCGAGGCGGGCCGGGGGCAGCATCCGAACCCTCTTTGCCACGCATTACCACGAACTCACGGCACTGGAAGGCAAGATCCCCGGTGTACACACCATGAACATCGCCATCCGGGAATGGAACGGGGAAATCGTCTTCCTCCGCCGCCTGATCCCCGGACCGTCCGACCGGAGCTACGGCATCGAAGTCGCGCGGCTGGCGGGTGTCCCACAGCCCGTCGTCCAGCGGGCCCGGGAAATCCTCGCCCAACTGGAGCACAACAAAGGCTCCTCGCCCGTCCGCCAGGTCATGCCGAACCTTCTGCCCGGCATCCAGCTTCCCGAGGCCAAGCCCAAGAAGGCCGTCGAAGAAGTTGCCGCTGCGGAACCGGAACACCCGCTGCTCGTGGCGCTGCGGGACACCAATCCCGATGCCCTGACTCCTCTTGAGGCCCTGAAACGAATCACGGAATGGAAACTTTTATGGGGAGCCCCAAAGCAATGAAAACATGGATCACGCTAATACTGTGCTGCCTGCTGCTGATCGCGGCGGGATGCGGCAAGAAAGGGGATCCTGTTCCCCAAGACAAGAAAAACCTGTTTGAATGGGAAAGCGCTGATGCCGCCCTCACCGGAAACGGCTGCCTCGCCATCTCCGCGCTCATGAAAGGCGCGGCGCGCAACGTGGACGGTTTCTCCATCGAGCTGGAGCCGCTGGCCGCGTCCGCCGATTCCACCCTGCCCAAGGAATTGCAGACGCCGCAGGATACCTGCGAAGGCTGCCCCTTCACCCCGCGCGAAACGCAGGAACTGACGCCGCAGCAGGCCGTCCCCACGGATTCGGGAACGCGGTTCGCGTTTACCTACTGCCCGCAAACCAAGGCGGCGGCGTACCGCTGGCGTCTGGTGGCGCGGAATGTCTTCATGGCCTTCCCCTACGCGCTGACCCCGGTGAAGACCGTTCGCTAAATCAGGTTCCTCGAAACACTCTGAAAGTACTCGTGAGGGAGCCTCTTTCTCTGGAAAGGCTCCCTCACTTCCCCTAAAAATCTTCCAAAAAGAAACACCTCTATCTCCCTCCAAAACCTTTTGTGCATACCAAAAGCCTGCTCGCAGTTTTCCAGCATAAACGGCCTTTAGAGCAAGGCCATTAAAAAAAGAGGATAGGTTTAACCATCCCCTCTTATATTGAAAACGCGGCAAAGCCTTCATCAAAAAGGACCCGCCGCGTTCCTCTCTTATGGCGCTTAAAAATGCTTCCGCCAGATTCCGCCGTAGGGGAAATTTCCGCCTTCGCCTTTGGAAACCTCTATCCCCAACAGAGGCTCTGCGAAAAAATCCCATTCCCTGATGGGGCATCACACTGCTCAGACACCCCAAAAACCGGCCAACTGCAACAGCCACATGACCAGCAGCGCCTGCAAACCGGCCATGACGTCGTCAATCATAACGCCGTAGCCTCCGGGCAGCCAACTCTCGGACGCATGGACGGGCCACGGCTTCCACATATCGAAAATACGGAATAAAACGAAGGCAATGCCGATTTTCGCCCAACCAGGATCGGAAAAAGGCAACAGGACCAGCCACATGCCGAGCAGTTCGTCGATAACGATCTCCCCCGGATCCTTGTAGCCGAGTATCTGCTCGCCACGGGTCGCGGCCATCCCGCCAATCCAAAACACGAGCACGAGCACCACAATCCGGGCCACGAACGGCAGCGGGATGAACAGAAACGGAGCCAGAACCGCCGCCAACGCGGAACCGCATGTCCCCGGCATGATAGGAGACAAGCCGGCAAAACCGAGCCGGCAGAAGGCGAGTATCAGTTTATCCATTACAACCCTCTCTATGCTTTGGCAGGAAAACGCCCGCACGAGAATTTTTCCCCTTCGGGGCAGTACCGCAGCCGCTCGCACTTGGCACCAGCCAGACCAAACACCTCGGGCAGCACGCCCCGGCACAGCGCAAGCATCTCGTCCGCGACGTGCCGGATTTCCCACTGCGCACGGCGGCAGCAGCGGTGCTCAAAAAAATTCAGCAACGCGCGGCAGTTCATGGTCACGACGATGTTGCTCGCCGTGGCCTGCGGCAGGACAAAACGCGCATCCTCATTCGCCTTGGACCCGGTCCGCCCTGCTTCTTCAAGCAAACCTTTAAGATCCCGGTAAGCGGAACCGATTTCCCGCATGATCCCTTCAAACCGCGCCAGCGCTTCCGGATTCTTCCGGATCTCCGGCGGGATCAGGTAGTCGAAATCCGAACCGTCCACATAGCGCTGGCTCTGCTGCGAATACGACGCGATACGGTGGCGCACGAGCTGATGCGTCAAGGCGCGGGACACGCCGCCAAGCGCAAACGTGAAACTGACGTGCTCAACCGGGCTGGCATGGCCGGACTCCATGATGGAAGCCACAAACTGAGCCTGCTTTTCGCGGCCGATGTCCCCGGCGAGCAGGCGGGACCACATATCGGCCACAAATCCGGCGTGATAGCATTGACGAAACGCCGCATACACCAAGGAAAGCGGTTCCGGCGTATGGGCAAGCAATTCGACGCGAGGTTGGACTACGGGCATAGGGCCTCCGGCTATCCGAGCATATTTAAATGTTTATACGCTTTCGCCGTAGCCATCCTGCCCCGCGAGGTGCGCTTCAAAAATCCACATTGAATAAGATACGGCTCGTAAATATCCTCAATCGTACGGACTTCTTCGGAGCAAGCCACGGCCAGCGTCTTCACGCCCACGGGCCCGCCTCCATAAATGTCCACAAGGACGCGCAATAATTTCCGGTCCATCTGGTCCAGCCCGTTCTCGTCCACATCCATGCGCCGGAGCGCGTGAGACGCCTGTTCCTCGTCCACCACGCCGGAACCGTAGACGGCGGCGAAATCGCGCACGCGCCGCAACAGCCGGTTGGCGATACGCGGCGTTCCCCGCGAACGGCGGCCGATTTCCAGTGCGCCGCCCTCAGTGATCGGCACCCCCAGAATACGGGAGGAACGGATGACCACGCGGGACAGCTCCTCAGGCGTGTAGAACTCCAGGCGGCTGATGATGCCGAAACGATCCCGCAGCGGAGAGGAAAGCAAGCCGATGCGCGTCGTGGCGCCCACGAGCGTGAACGGCTCCAGATCGATTTTGACGGTGCGTGCGGCGGGCCCCTGCCCTATCACCAAATCGAGTTTGTAATCCTCAAGTGCCGGATACAGGATTTCCTCCACGGCAATGGGCATCCGGTGAATTTCATCCACGAACAGGATGTCGTGGCGGGAAAGGTTGGTCAGGATGGCCGCCAGATCGCCGCTCCGCTCCAGCACCGGGCCGGACGTGCAGATCAGGTTGACCCCCAATTCCGCCGCCATGATCTGGGCGAGCGTCGTTTTCCCGAGGCCGGGGTTTCCGTAAAAAAGGACGTGATCCATCGCCTGCCCGCGTTCACGGGCGGCGTTCAGGAAGACACGCAGATTGGCCCTCAGCTCCTCCTGTCCGATGAAATCCTCCAAACGGGAAGGACGGATACTTTCGTCACCGGGAGAACCGGATTCGGGAGCCGACAGTTCTTTCGCCAAATCTGCGGGGGGAAGGAATGATGGCGTATGAGGAGAATCGGACATTACTTCTGCCGTTCGCGGGCAAGGGCTTTCAGGGCCGCACGGAGGGCTTCGCTGACTTCAAGATCAGGCTCCTCGTGCAGGATGTTCTTCAAAACGGGCGCGGCTTCGGCTTCGGCATAGCCAAGCCCTTCGAGACCCGTCAGCGCGTCACGGTAGACGCTTCCGGGCACGCCCAGCTGCAGCGAGGCCGCCGCCGGCATGTCCTCAACCTTCAACTTATACTTGAGCTCAAGGAAAATATGCTGGGCGCTCTTCTTGCCGATACCAGAAACCTGCGTGAGCGCAAGCACGTCATCATCAAGCACCAAGCGCCGCAGGTCGTCGGGACGGAACGCGGAAAGGATGCCGAGGGCCGTCCGTGCGCCCACTTTGGAAATGGACGTCAGCACAATGAATGTCTGCCGTTCGTCCCATGTCTCGAAACCGAACAGTTCCTGCGCGTCTTCCCGGACGATATGGCAAATGTAGAAACGGACATGGCCGCCGCGTTCCGGCAATTGGAGCCGCGTCTGTTGCGGCAGGTAGACTTCATAGCCGACGCCGCCTTCCGTGACGACGACGCAAGCGTTGGCGCACACTTCCGCCAACCGCCCTTCTATATAAGCGATCATGGGGTGTTCTCTCCCTGTTTGAGCGGCAACACCCGGATGGCGTACCGGGGGCCAGCATAGCCCAAACCCCGCCGAGAGGGAACCCCCTCTCATGTCAGCCGGAATCTTCCATCCAGCCCTTGCGTGGAGCGAGCACTTCCAGCCTGCCCCCGACCGTCCGAAACCTCCCCCTGATCCGCGAGAGCCGTCTCAGCGGGCTCCCGCACACGCACGGGCCGGGTAGCATGGCCGCCATGTCTCCCGTCCGGTACCGGATCAACGGCATGGCCTGACGCGTCAAGGTGGTGAAGACCACCTCACCCGGCGTCCCGTCGGGCACAGGCTCACCGGAAACCGGATCGACGACTTCAAAAAACAAATCGCCTTCGCGCAGATGGTACCCCTGTTTTCCGGAGCATTCGACCCCGCCGCCGTAGCCTGTCTCAGTGAGGCCGTAGTGATCGAAAACCTCACAATGCCAGCCGTAGACAAGCGCTTCTTCCAAATCCTGCGGCAAAGGTTCCGCACTCGACAAAATGGCCCGTATTCCCGGGGAGGCCGGATGCACACCTAAAAGACGACGCAACTGCCCTGGCGCGGCGACCAGACAGTCCGGGCGATGCAGCTCCAGTTCCCGGCAAAAGCCAGCCTGTTCCGTTGCGGGATTTCCGGCGACGCCCCGGGCTCCGATCCGGGGCAATGCCCGGATGAGCAGATCCGTAACCCCATCGGGGCGTTCCGCTCCGGGCAACAGAATGAGCACCGTATCGCCGGGACGTACCAGCACGCTGATGCCGTGGGCGAAAAAATCTAGCGTCCGCTCCAAATCAGCGGAAGCGAAGGCCAGCCGTTTGGGTTCTCCGGTTGTTCCGGACGTGCTCAGTGTCACCATCCGGGCGATGGCATCCAGCGGAACGCAGACAAACCGCTTCCAGCCGTCCTCAAGATCCCGCGCCGTCGTAAACGGCAGCTGCGCCACATCGTCGGGCGACGCGGGCCACATTCCCTCCCGGATCGCCTCACCGTGACGTTCAAAAACGCCCGCAAGACGTTTCCGGTACAGCAGGCTGTTACGCTCCGCATAGCGCAACACCTCGTTGATTTTGTTCAACTGATACCGCCGCAACGATTCTTCGCTCAGCGCGTCCAGCCCACAGCAGCGCGTGAGCCAGCCGTCCAGAAACGGGCGCGTCATCATACACGGCCCCGGTACAACGTGGTGCCGTCAAACGAGGTCAGATTGTACAGACAAAACGGGATTAAGGTTCCCGATGGACTGACGACATGGATGCAGCACCCTTTGACCCGTTCCAAATCCAGCGTCATGGCATCCTGAAACGCCATGCAGGACACGGTAAAGCGCTGCTCTATCCCCGCCGACGCCAAAAACCGATCGAACGCATCCCCATCCCTGGCCGCTGCCGGGGGCGCGGGCGCGCTCCAGTGCCGGGCGGCGAAGGCTTTGGCTTTGCGGGCCCCCTCAGCGGCGGACGGCGTTTCCCCGCAATCGCAACAGGAAGAAGCGCCCTGCACCAGCTCCAATGTTTCCCCGTTTCTCCGATAGACGGCACTGAAGGAACACAACGCGTTTTCACATCCCGGGGGATGAAAATCCGTCCATCGGATTTGTCCTTGCGACTGCCGTTCCAGCTCCGCGGCGATCTCCGGCAATGTCACGCGCGGCGCGCCGTCGGATCGCCACGGGCAACGTCCGAACGAAGACATGGGCTGAAAATGCACGCCTCGGACATGTGCCCCAAGGCGCAATCCCATTTCCACCAGCGGCCACAGACGGTCGGCGTTAACGCCCGCCGCAACGGTCGCCACCAGCACGATCCCGATTCCCGCTTCGCCGCACGCCCGGATCGCCTCCAGCTTTTCGGAAAGGCAACCTCTTCCGCGCAGGATCTCATGGGCCGCATCATCCGCCGCGTCACATTGCAAATAGACTGAATCCAGCCCCGCTTCGCGCAGACTCGCCGCGTATCCGGGCTCCGTTCCCAACCGCAATCCGTTGGTGTTGCACTGGATCAGGGCGAAGCCACGAGTTTTGGCCATGCGGATGATCTCGGGAAGATCGTCCCGTACCGTGGGTTCTCCGCCGGAAAGCTGCACATTGCACGCTCCTGAAGCCTGCCTGAGGCGATCCATCTGGAAGGCGATACGCTCAAGGGACGGCTCCGGCGCAACCTGTTCTCCGGCGCTGGCATAACAGACGGGGCAACGCAGATTGCACCGTCCCGTCACTTCAATCAGCCCCGTACAGGTATGCTGGGCATGATCCGGGCACAACCCGCAGTCGAAAGGACAACCGCGCTCCCGCTCCACGAACGGATGCCGGGGATGCGAGGGCGTCTTGTCGCGGACCCAAGACCGGAAATCCGGCATACCGCGCCATACGGGAACGGAAAAAACACCGTGCTCCGGGCACTCCTTACGCAAAAGAACGGAGGGGATACCCTCTTCCGCCGGATCAAGCACATATTCGGCGGGAATGCGCCGCAAGCAGACGGGGCAGACGCTCTCCGTGGCCTGCGGCAGGGAACGGGCCGGGGGCGTCATCGGGGCTCCGTCATGTCGATCCCGTACTCGGCGCACAAATCGACAAGTTTGTCCCAACACTCGGCGAGCAGATCCCCGCACAAGGTCATGTCAGAGCCGCCGCCCGTTTTTTCCTGAATCGATGGGCAGGAAACATCCCGGCATCCTCCGGTGCATACATGCTGGGCAAACCACGCCGCATAGTCGTTGATCAGCGGTTCTGACATCGGATGGGCGCTTTCACCCGTGGCCCCCTTGCACGCCAGATATCCGAGCACCGCCGCACCTCCCGTCAAAAGCCCGCACGTACCGCCGCTTTGCCCCATTCCGTGACAAAGCCCGCCAGCGGCCCTGACCAACCCGGGATTTTCCACACCCTGCTGCTGCAAGACGAGCAGGACGAGGAGCTGGCTGCAACAATATCCTTCCCGAATCAAAGGTATGAGTTCCAACATCAATGCGTTCATTTGCTCCCCTTTTCCGCGACGAACATCCAATACCCGAACCGTTTTCCCGAACACGCCGAATCGCCGCTCCCCGGACATGCTCCCATCCATGCGAGCAACGCCGAACGGGGAACCCCCTGAAACAGGAGCCTGCCCGCCAGTTCACCGAGCAACCGGGAATGATCCTCCGAGGCCAAAATCCGAAATCCCTGCCGCGCCAGCCGTTCCGCCACAACGTCAGCAGGCACGGCACCACGCGCACAGCCCTGCCCGCCCGCTCCGTGGCTGCCCTCGCGGACCACTATGTCCGTAAGCAACAGCCGTCCCCCCGGCCGCAGGACACGCCCCATCTCCCCCAAAGCCCGTTCAGGGGTGGACGACAGGGAAAGGACACATTCGCAGACTATGCCGTCCATGCAGGCATCCCGCAACGGAAGGTCTTCAAGCGTCCCCGCGAGGAGCGGCACTTCGGATAACCGTCTTTCCGCCTCCTGAAGCATGGCGGCGGAACGATCCATCCCTACGGGGCTCAGACCGCGTTCCGCCAGCAAAGCCAGCGTTACGCCCGGACCGCAGCCCAAATCAGCCACCCGCACGCCGACGCCGAAAGCGCAGTGCGCGAGCCCCCGCTCGGTAAGCTCCACGCCGCCGGGACGGAGACAATCCGCCGACGCCAGCCGGAAAAGCTCCCGCTGGTATAAGGGCTCTTCCTGATGCTGCGGGATCATTTGTCTTCCAACAGGGCTTCCACTTCCGCCATTTTTCCCTCAGCCAGCGACTTGGGGATCATCGTCAATCCACAGGACGGGCAACGGGGCAAAGAGACGTCAAACGCACTGCCAAGATAGCCGACCTGAACTTTGACCTGCTCCAGAGGGCATTGGCAACGGGCGCATACCCAGTCGCCGGGGTCCGGCGCATAATTCGGTTCCATAGCCATGATGATCCTCCTGCCGGGAATTTCTGCTTTCGCACATAGCAGATTATCACTGAGCCCACTATAAAGGCATCCCATTCATACGAGGTCCGAAACCCCATTCCACCTCAACGGGGTTGGGGGCGGCAGCCTCCCATGTCCCTTCGGCGGCATTCCCTAAAGGTGGAACGGGTTGCGGACAGCCTCGTAACGGCCTTTTGGGGTCGATGTGCCGGGCACTTCCATCCGGTGACAGTAGGCGTCATGGACGACACACACGCCGTCCTCAACGCTGTATTCCACCCAGAACGTCACCCGCACAGGGCGCAAGGACGCAAGGAAGTGCCCGTTGTCCCGATTCAGGAACGTGTCGCCGGAGGCCTCGGCATGGCGCACGACGCGCACGGCGTCCTCCCGCAGGATATGGAGCTCTTCCATCTTTTCCAAGACATCCGGCGCAATACGGACAGGGATGCCGTCATCGGCCGTTTCCGCTACGCTTTCCCCGGCATATCGCCGGAGCACCTCGGTCCGCAACGCGGCACGTCCCGCGCGCCTGGCCGACAGCCCGCTTCCTTTTGCGACCGCCGCCGCATGGAGGGATTCACCGGGATACAGCAGGTCGAGCATATGCAGGGAAGGTTTGCCTTCCGCGACAAGACGTTCCCGGCACATAATGCAGGATGTAACGGCGTCGTGTTCAAGCTGTCCGGCCCGATCCGCCGCGATAGCCGAAGCAAGCTGCGGATTGGCATCCCATGCCAGCCCTCCGTACCCGCAACAGGGCGTCGTTTCGCCGGACAAACGCGGCTCCTCGAACGAGACGCCCCGCTTGGAAAGGAGGTTCCGCACAGACCGCAGCCACGTCTCATCGTGACGGGCGGAACAGGGGTCATGGATGCTCAACGTGGGGACGCCGCCGCAACAGGCTTCCTCACGGAAGGACAGGGAGGGGCATTCCGTATCAAGCACTTCCCAAAGCGACGCCACAGACATTTCAGGCAAGGCTTCACGCAGCGTCTTGCAGCATGAGGCGCAAGCGGCGATCACGCGAGGACGCCCGAGCGATTCCCATGTGGACTTGAGCGCCTCCACGGTTTCCGCAAACAGTTTTTCCTCTCCGGCCCACTGCGCGGGAACGCCGCAGCATTGCAACAACAGGCCGACGCTGCCGAGATTTTTACGCAACGTCTCGTACACGGCCAAAACCTGTTCTCCCCGTGCGCCCGCAAGCTGACAGCCGGGGAAAAACACGTGCCCGCACCGTTCCGCCGCCTTCCCGTCCGCTCCCGATCCGGCGAAGGACAACGCGCACTCCCGGCCGTTGGCGGCGGACATATCCTCCAGCGCGAATTCGTGCGCCGAAGGGGGCATCATGCCGCGCCGGACCATATCCTCACGGAACGACAGGCACAGATCCGCCATCGAAAAGCCTTCCGGACACAAGACCTCGCACTGACCGCACAGCGTACAGCTGTTGATCATCGTGTTGGCCTGATGGTGCCCCTTCACGATCGCGGCATTGTTGTACATCTGGCGGGCGTAGACGCGCGGGTAGCCCTTGTATTTCTGCATGTACAGGCACTCGCGCACGCAAATGAGGCATTCGCACTGCAAACACCTTCCGGCCTCGGTTTTGGCCTCTTCAAGCGAATAGCCCTCGCCGGGGTGTTCCGGTTCCAGCCGCTGCAGCGGGGCCAGCCCGTCGAGCGGGGTGTGCAGCCGGGTCGCGCTCGCGCCTTCATTCTCGCGCGATGCCGTCAGGGAAACGCCGGTCATGGAACGTTCAAGCGTCATGGCGGCACGGCGGCCTTCCGCCGCCCACGCGACGGGGGTGCCCGTCCCATCCGGTGACGGCCAGCCGCCGAAACAGACATGTTCCGGCCCACCCGCCACATTCAGCGTCACGGAATCCACGGCATCCCGTGAGGCCGGGGCCAAGCCCGGGGCACAGGAAACATCCACAAAAACGGCGTCATAGCCTTCTACTTCCTGAAATAGGGCTTGGTCAGGATCTCGGCGGATCAGCGTCACACCGCTCTTCCGCATGGCTTCGAGTTCGCCGTCCAGCGCTTCCGGCGTCAGCACGGGGAATGCGGCAATCAAACCTTCCGCAGGACGTCCGCCCGCATAAAACAAATCCACGGGATATGCCTTTCGGGAAAGATCCCACGCCGCGACCAGCCCCGCCATGCCGTCACCGATCACCGCGACCTTTTTGCTTTTTGGGGGACGCGGCAGGTTCCGCGTCTGCTGAGCGCACTGCGACACACAGACCCGTTCCAGCGCGCCAACAGCGAGCGGCCCGCCAAGCTCCTGCCGGACACAGGCCGTTTCGCACGGGTGTTCGCAAATCCGCCCCAGAACGCCGGGCAGAGGCAGATGCCGCTCCAGCACCTTGCGGGCTCCGGGCACATCCCCGTGCGCCACCCGTTCGAGAAACGGCCTCACATCCATCTGCAGCGGGCAGGCCGCCCGGCATTTGGGCATATCATCCTGTGTACACTGCCGTTCCCAGCTTCGCAGATCCGCCTGTTCCATAACGCCTCCCGAAAACCGTCAAAACCAAACGACCCTCCCGGCCCGCATAACGCATCTCGCTACACAAGAACCGGGAGGGCTTCAACGCCCGGCCCTCTTTGGAAGGCCGGGCATATCACGTCTCACTATCGATTACTTCTTCAGAGCGGCCAGCACCTTCTCAGGCCGTGCGGGCAGATGCCTCACGCGGGCGCCGCAAGCCTGATAGATGGCGTTGATGATGGCGGCATGTGGAGCGGTGAGCGGAAGCTCGCCCACGCCGGATGCGCCGAACGGGCCGTCCTTGCGGGAGTTTTCGAGGTAGATCAGCTCGATGTCGTCCGGGACGTCCTTGATATAGGGCAGACCGGCGCCAATGAGCGTGGAGTGCTTCTTGATATCCTCATAGTCCTCGGTCAGGGCGAGGCCGATGCCCTGCGCCAGACCGCCGTACAGCTGGCCGTCCGTCACGAGGCGGTTGTTCACCTTGCCGATGTCGGCGATCATGGTCAGCTTTTCCACCGCGGTCTTGCCGGTCGTGATGTCCACTGCCACTTCGGCCATGAACAGGCCGTACATGTAGCAGCAGAAGGGTTCGCCCTGCCCGTTTTCGTCCGGGGACGTGCACGGGGTGGTCCACTTGCCGTACTGGCGGACCTCGCGGCCTTCGGCCTTCATTTCGTCATAGGTATAGAAACCGCCGCCAGGCTTCTTCATGGCCTCGATCAGGGTTTCACAGGCCACGCGGATGGCGTTGCCCACCACGAGCTGCGAACGGGAACCGCCAGCCGGGCCGCCCACGGGGGCCTTGGAGGTGTCGTTCATGACAAGGCGGATCTTGTCGGCGGCAATATTCAGGGGACGCAGGGCCTCGTGGGCCGTGCCGAGCGCGCCGGCGTCGGCGCCCTGACCGTGATCGCCCCAGCACACGCCGATGGTGACCGTGCCGTCTTCATTGTACTGCGCCCAGCTTTCCGCCGAGTCCGGACCGTCCAGACCGCAGCCGTAGATGCCGATGGCCACACCCACGCCGCGCTTCACGGTGTCGGTGGAGTTCGCCGCGGCCTTTTCCTTAGCCGCCTTGAACTTGGGACGCATGATGTCGATCATGTCCGGCAGGCTGAACACTTCGGGGGCCTGACCGGAAGGATTGGTGTCGCCGGGCTTGTAGCAGTTGACCGCGCGCAGTTCCAGCGGGTCCATGCCGAGCTTTTCGGCCAGTTCGTCAATGAGCACTTCGGAGGCGAATTCGCTTTCCGGAGCGCCGTAGCCACGGAACGCCGCCCCCCAACCGTGGTTCGTGCAGACCGTTTTGCCGAGGCCGCGGATGTTTTCGATGCCGTAGCCAGCGCCGATGTACTGGGCACCGCGCAGGGTCAGCAGGTCGCCGAATTCCGAATACGGGCCGTGGTCGACGATCCAGTCGGCTTCCATAGCCTTGATCTTGCCGGTGGCCTTGTCGGCGGCGTAGCGGACGGTCGTAAAGAACGGCGAACGCTTGCCGGTGTATTGCTGCTGCTGTTCGTAGTTGTAGCGCAGGTGGCAGGGACGGCCGGTGGCGAGCACGGCCACGCCGATGAGCGCTTCCATGGTCGGGCTGAACTTGTAGCCGAAGGTACCGCCCGCGTTGCACTGCACCATGACCATGTCGTTGCCGAAATCAAGCCCCAGACCGGGGGCGATCATCAGGCCGTGCAGGTGCAGGCCGATGGACTTCGAATGGATGACCAGCTTGCCTTCTTCGTTCATGTAGCCGTACCCCACGTCCGGCTCGATGGGCAGGTGGGGCTGGCGCTGCGTGTAGTAGCTGCCTTCCGCCACCACGTTATTGGCGTCGGCGAAGAAGGGAGCGGTTTCCTGCCCTTTCACTTCCTTCTGCTCGAAGTAGGTGTTCGGGGTGCCGGGGTGGATTTCAATAGCGTCGGGAGCCATCGCGTCCGGGGCGTTCAGGTATTCGGGCAGTAGCTCGAGATCGAATTTGACCTTGTCGGCGGCGGCGCGGGCGTGCGCTTCGGAGTCGGCGCACACGATGGCGAGGGCGTCGCCGTACTGGAAGATTTTGGTATCGTTCAGGATGGGACGATCCCAGCCGTCACCCTTGTTGGTCGGGAAGGTGATGAGGCCGGTGATGCGGTTCTTGCCCTTGACGTCCTTGTGGGTCAGCACGCGGTACACGCCGGGCATGGCTTCCGCTTCGGAGGTGTCGATGCCTTTGATGTTGGCGTGGGAAACCTTGGCCTGAGCCAGCGCCAGATGCAGCGTGTTCGGAGGCATCTTGAGGGCGGTATCCGCGCCGAAGTCGTGCGTGCCGGTCACCTTGGCGACGGCGTTGGGACGCGGACGGCGGGAACCCCACGTGCGGCCGTCCACGGGTTCCTTATATTCGATGTCCTTGATGGATTTCTCGCCGCGCATGACGGCGGCGGCGTCCATGACGGCATCGACCAGCGGCTTGTAGCCCGTGCAGCGGCAGGCGTTGCGGTGGCTCTGGAACCAGTCGCGCACGTCGTTGCGGGTCGGGGCCGGGTTGTTGTCGAGCAGGCATTTGGCGGACACGATGAATCCGGGCGTACAGAAGCCGCACTGCGCGCCGCCGTGGAACATCCACGAAAGCTGCAGCGGGTGCATATGCTCGGGCGTGCCGATACCTTCAAGGGTGGTGACGGCGGCCCCGTCTTCAACGCGTTTCATTTTCAGCGTACAGGTACGTACCAGCTTGCCGTCCAGAATCACATTACAGGCACCGCACTGACCCGTGCCGCATCCGACCTTCACGCTGGTCAGCAGAAGCTGTCCGCGCAACACGTCGGCCAGCGAATCTTCCGGATTCACCAGCAGCGTTTTCGTCATGCCATTCACAATGAGAGTCTTGGAAATCATGTGCCACTCCTTGATTCCACGGCCAGCCCGCCAGACGGGCCCAACCGGAGGGTTTCTGGATACCCGGGCGAAAGAGACTGTTCCCTTTTCGCCGGTTCCCCTGTAGCCTGCCTTGATGAATACATTCGGAAGCCGATACTCCGCACCCTTGAGGCACGGTTCCGTACAAAAACGGTTCCCGATGACGTGCACCTATCCCGCCCTGCTTGGAAGAGCGGATATGTTTATTTGTGCATATAAGAAGCCCTGCATTCTGTCAATGCGGTCACCCGAAAAACACTGGTACTGTTTAAGGAAACAGCCATGAAGAACAGCTCGCGCTTTTTCAGGAACACGTCCTGCGCCTACTTTCCGTGCCATCCCAACGCGGATCCTGAGACATTCAACTGTCTTTTCTGTTATTGCCCCCTCTATTTCCTGCCGGAATGCATCGGCACGCCCCGCTGGAACGCGAACGGCATAAAGGATTGCACCCTCTGCCGCGTCCCGCATCAGCCCGACAACTATGATCGCATTATCCAAAAGCTTTCCGCGGCGATACGCGAACGCGCGGCGGAAGGGAAGAAAAAGGGGCCTCGACAGCCCACGGAATGATCTTATTTGAAAAGCAGCAAGGCCTGCGTTATAGTCGCCTTTCTGAAACACTTTTGCGTAAGGATGATCTCTCATGCCCAACAAGCTCGAACAGGCCCAAGAAGCCCTCGCCAAGGTTGAAGCCCATATGGAAACCCTGACGCCCCAGACGCAGGCCCGCCACATGGCGGAACGCGTCCGGGACAATCTGGCCGCGTGCATCGCCATGGCCCAATGCAACCCCAAAGCCGGGGAAATACTCATGCCGAACGTGCTGACCGCCGCCCATGAGTACCTTTCCGGCCTCGGCAAGAACTGATCCGGATTCCCGCATGATCCAGAAGCCCGGGATACGCCGACGTGGGACGTTCCGGGCTTGTCTCTTTTTTGGAGGAACGGCGGGCGTCTCTCCGCCCGCTGATTCTCCCTCACCCGCTCCGAGTTGTATGAGGTTCGCGTGCGTCTGCTGACAGTCCTTCTTTTCGGCGTGTTTCTCGTGGCGACGCAGGTTTTTCTCGTCCTGAAAGCCATGCAGGACAACCTGTTCGAACGGAACGTCGATCCCGTGGATGCCGTCATGGAACGGCAGGCATCCATTTCCGACGAGCTCACGCCGCAGGAACGCCTGTGGCTCAGCAAGAACCATACGGTCCGGGTCGGCGTCGATCCCGACTTCTACCCTCTTGAAAAATTCGACGCCGAAGGCCGCTATACCGGCATAGGCCCGGACTACCTCCGCATCCTCCACAAGATGACGGGGATCTCCTTCCGTATCGCGCCCCCCTCCGACTGGACCAACACGACCGACATGGCCACGTCCCACAAGGTGGACATGTACATCGCCGCCGCCGAAACGCAGCACCGCTCCCAGTATATGTTGTTCACGCCCTCCTATATCGTGCTGCCCGGCATCATCGTGACCCGGCAGCCCACCAAGGGCGAGAGCGTGACCCGAGGGGCCGCCACGGACGAAACGGAGCCGAGCATAGACGGCATCAAGGACTTGGCCGGGAAACGGGTCGCGGTGGTCAACCGGTATTCATGGCACGACTTCCTTGAGGAGCTGCACCCTGAGATAATGCCCGTGCCCGTCAAAAACACGCTGGAAGGGCTGCAGAAAGTCGCCTTCGGCGAAGTCGACGCCATGATCGACTACCAGTTCAACATCACGGAAAAAATCAACAACAGCGGCATCCGCAACCTCCGCGTCGCCGGCTCCATCGACGCGCCTTACGGGCACGCCTTCGGCATCCGCAAGGACTGGCCCGAGCTCCACAGCATCATCAACAAGGCACTCAGCAAGATCACGCCGGAAGAGCGCAGAATCATTGCCCAGAAGTGGCTCCAGCCCTACGAGAAGAAGGCGTTCTCCAAGCAGACCATCTGGATGATGCTCTTCGCGGCGGAAGTCCTGTTCACGGTGTTTGCCTTTGTCCTTTACTGGAACTTCTCCCTCAAGCGGCAAGTCTCGCGCAGGACGGCCCAGCTCAATCAGGAGCTGGCCAAATACGACCGAGCCGAAAAGGAGCTCCGGGAAAGCCGGGCCATGCTGGAGCAGTCCAACGTGGAACTGGAAAACCGCGTCAACGAACGCACGCGCGACCTGCAGGCCATCAACGCCGAGCTCCAGCTCGCCAAGGAAGCCGCCGACGCCGCCACCACGGCGAAAAGCCAGTTCCTCGCCAACATCAGCCACGAAATACGCACGCCCCTGCACGGCATCATGGCGTTCGCCGAACTCGCCCTGCTCAAGGAAAAGACCCCGCCGCACCGCTACCTCCGGGCCATCCTCCAGTCTTCGCGGGCGCTTCTTGAAATCATCAACGACCTGCTCGACGTGTCGAAGATCGAAGCCGGGCACCTTGAGCTTGAGCAGGCCCCGTTCATGCTGGACGACGTGGTGCACCACGTCTGCACCGTGGCCCTGCACAACGCCCACGCGGGCGGCATTGAGCTCGTCGTGGACATGGACCCGAACATGCAGATCGCGCTGATCGGCGACGCCGGGCGCCTCCAGCAGATCATTATGAACCTCGTGACCAACGCGGTGAAATTCACCGGCCCCGGCGGGCAGATCTGCGTGACGCTCAAGCAGGGCCATGCCGAACCGCTGCCTTCCGACACCTGCCCGGAACAGCGGCGTGTGCAGATCATCTGCTTCGTGCGCGACACGGGCGTCGGGATCGCGCCCGAGTTCCTCGGCCAGCTCTTCCAGCCGTTCCGGCAGGTTGACGCCTCCACCACGCGCCGCCACGGCGGGACCGGCCTCGGCCTGTGCATCTGCCGCCAGCTCGTCGAAATGATGCACGGCGAAATCTGGGTGGAATCCGAACCCAACGTCGGCAGCACCTTCGCGTTCTCCATCCCGCTGTGCACCCAGCCCGACTCGGGAGCGACCGCGCAGCTGCCGCCCCCTCCGGCACAGCCCATCCACGCGCTCATCCTCAGCGCCTCGCCGCTCCAGACGGAAATCCTTTGCCGCCACTTCTCGGCCCTCGGCATTGATGCGCTTACCGCCACAAACACGGAGGAAGCCGTGCGCAAGGCGCAGGATCTGCCCAAGAAGCAGCCGGACCTCCTGTTCCTCGACCGCAAGCTCTCGGAGCCCAACACGCTGTATGCCCTGCGCGCACTGCGCACGGCCTTCGGGCGCACCATCCCCGCCATCCTCATGGACGAGCACGCGGGCGAACAGATCCTTTCCGTATCCAACCGGGACGCCGCCCAGCACGACGGGCAGGTCGCCATCCTGTCCCTCGTGACCCTGCGCGGGCTGCACGAATCCATCGTCTCGCTCAACGAGCCCTGCCTCGTGGCCTACTCCGGGCGGCTGCATCCACAGCCCTCGCCGATGGAAACGCCGCTGTTCCATGACGTCCGCATCCTGGTGGCGGAAGACAACCCCACCAACCAGGAAATCATGGAAGCGCTCTTCGAAGACACGGGCGTCCAGCTCACTATCGTCAGCAACGGCAAACAGGCCCTCGATGCGCTCAGGGTCGGCGCGCAGCGGGGCGAACGCTTCGATCTCGTCCTGATGGACGTCCAGATGCCGGTCATGGACGGCTACGAGGCCACCCGGATCATCCGCACCATGCCCGAGCTTGAAGGGCTGCCCATCGTCGCGATCACGGCCCACGCCATGCACGAGGACAAGATGCGGGCGCTTTCCGCCGGGATCGCCCGGTACCTTTCGAAGCCCCTCAGCCGCGCAGCCCTGTTCGGCACGCTGCGGGCGCTGCTTCCGAACAAAATCCTGCCGCGCAAGCCCGAACAGGCCACGCACAGATCGGAATCCGCGGCACTTTCCGCCCCCATCGTACTCAACAACACGGCCCTGCCCCCTTGCCTCGACGCCGGAGCCATCGAACGCCTCAACGTTTCGCCGGAGACGTACCAGAAAATCCTGCGGGGCTATGTGCGCAACACCTCCGAAGCCCTGCCCGCCCTGCGCAAGGGGCTGTACCTCGATCCCGCCATGCCCGAGCAGGCGCTGTGCCGCCCGGCGTGGGAATGGCTCATCCGCGAGGCCCACAACCTGAAAGGCGCATCCGCCAACGTGGGGGCCATCGCCGTGCAGCAGGACGCCCACGCGCTGGAGCTCGCGCTCAAGCAGTTCGTCAGGCAATCGGGGAACGCCTCCGTCGAAACGGCAGCGCTGGCGCAGACCTTCTCCCCGCTGCTCGGCGCGCTGGAGGAGGCCTTCGCCACCGTGCAGACATCCGTACTGGAAGCCCTCCCTGAAACGCCGCAGCCGCAGGAAGCACCGCCCCAGCCCGTACAGGCCGGAACGCTGAATGAAGATCAAAAAGCGCAGCTGCAACATTTCAAGGAGATGCTGGCCCTTGCCGATCCCGAGCGGATCGCGGAGGCGCTCATGCCGTTGACGGCTTTCCTTCCATCTGCTCTGATGGAAAAACTACAGCAGGCGATCGATTTCTACGATTATGACGAAGCGCTGGCGCTGCTTCCCCCGGATACGCTGTGATGGAGCCTCTGCTTATGGAAACGGAATACGAAAAGCCCCTTGTCCTCGTCGTGGACGATGATCCTACCAACCTGCGGATACTCGTCAGCAAGCTGAACCGGGAATACCGGCTCGGCGTCGCCAAAAGCGGGACAAAAGCACTGGAATACATGGGCAAACAGATCCCTGATCTGGTACTGCTCGACGTCATGATGCCGGACATGGACGGCTATGCCGTCTGCGAGCATATCAAGCGGGATCCCCGGCTGTGCGACATCCCCGTGGTCTTCATTTCCTACGTGGACGATCCCAGCCAAAAAACGCGGGGATTCGAAGTCGGCGGCGTCGACTACATCACCAAGCCGTTCCATGACGCCGAGGTGCTGGCACGCGTGCGTACGCACATCATGAACAAGCAGATGCGCGAACAGCTCAAACGCCACAACGCCGAAATCGGCAAGGAGCTGGACGAGCACCGCCGCCAGCTGCTGGCCCTGCTCGACAACCTGCCCGGCCTCGCCTACCGGGAAACCGTCATCGGAGGCATCCCCGACGCCCGCCGCGCGGTCAGCTTCGTCAGCGACGGCGTCCTTGGCCTGACGGGATACGCGCCGGACAGGTTCATGGGCGAGGAACGCCTCGGCCTTTTGGACATCGCCCACGAAGAGGACCGCGAAACCATCCGCAGCGCCATCGCAGCAGCCCTCAAGGAGCACCGCCGCTGGGAACTCGTCTACCGCATCATCACGGCATGGGGCGAGGAAAAGTGGGTGTGGGAGCAGTCCTCGGGCGCGTTCGACGCCTCGGGCACGCTCATTACCATTGAAGGGCTCGTCAACGACATTACGGAAAAACAAAAGAACGAGCTCGGCATCCGCAGGGAAAACGAAGAGCTCCGCGAGCGCCTCAAGGCCCGCTGCTTCAACAACATCGTCGGAGATTCGCCGCCCATGCGCGAGGTGTTTGAGCTCATCGCCCGCGCCGGGGCCACGGAGGACTGCGTGGTCGTGTTCGGAGAATCCGGGACGGGCAAGGAGCTGGCCGCCCGTGCCGTGCACGAATGCAGCGCCCGCTGCGACAAGCCGTTCATCGCGGTGAACTGCGGGGCCATCCCCGAAAACCTCTTTGAAAGCGAGTTCTTCGGCTACAAGAAAGGCGCGTTCACGGGCGCGCTGGCCGACCGCAAGGGCTGCCTCGACCGGGCCGACGGCGGAACCCTCTTCCTCGACGAGCTTGGGGAATTGAGCCTTTCCGCCCAGACCAAGCTCCTCCGCGCCATCGAAGGGCAGGGCTTCACCCCGGTCGGCGGCTCCGACCTGCACAAGCCCAACTTCCGCATCATCGCCGCCACCAACCGCAATCTGGCCGAACGGGTCGCCTCGGGGCAGATGCGCGAGGATTTCTTCTACCGCATCCACGTCATCCCGATCCACCTGCCCCCCCTGCGCCAGCGCAAGGAGGACATCCCTCTGCTCATCGAGTACTTCCTCAACGCCTATCCCCGCGTCGGGGATCTCCCCGCCCTCAACGGCGAGGTCATGCAGGCGTTCATGCAGTACGACTGGCCGGGCAACATCCGCGAGCTGCACAATACGCTGTACCGTTATCTGACGCTCGGCAAGGTCCAGCTCGGCACATTGCAGGTCGGCTCTGGACAGCTTCCCGCGGGGGGGCAGACAGGCACCGGCGAGGCCGAACACCGCCAGGCCCTGCCGCAGGAACCGCTGGCCTCGGCGCTGGACCGCTTCGAGCGGGAATACCTGCTCGAAACCCTCCGCCGCAACGACTGGAAGCGGGCGGAAACGGCGGATATCCTCGGCATCGACCGCCGCACCCTGTTCCGCAAGATCAAGCAGTTCGATCTGGAGGACGAAGAGGGCAAATAGCCCGGTTCAGGAAACGCCGCGCTCTGGGATTCCACCAACGCGAAAGCCTTTGGGAAAGGGGACTGACCCGATCCGTCCGGTGGGTTTGGGGAACAAAAGGAAAAGCTTTTCCCCGGAAAGCCCCCCTGCCCCAAAGCTTCCGCATGGTGTCAGGGAATCAGCCCTGCCACATGCAAAACGGGCGGCTCGACAGTGCGGAATTGGCATACCGGCGGTCGCCCGTCACCTCTTCCCCGATCCATTCGGGCCGCTCAAAGGCTTGCCCCTCGTCGGTAAGTTCGATTTCAGCGACGACAAGCCCCGCGTTGTCCCCGAGGAACTCGTCGACTTCCCAGACAAAGCCCTGATAGGGGATTTTATAGCGGATCTTGTCGATGAGGGATGGCAGCGCCAGCGTGTCGAGCATCCTGTCGGCGTCCCCGCGCGGGATCTCGTACTCGAACTCCTCGCGGGAAAAGCCCCGTGTCTGCCCTTTGATGGTCAAAACGCCGCGTTCGCCTTCCGTACGCACGCGGACCGTGTACGGGTGCGTCTGCAAGTAGCCCTGCCGGAACCGCACGCCTTCGGCGAGCCCGCGCCATGCCTCGCTTTTGACAAGAAATTTTCGCTCGATTTCCACGTTCATGTCATCCTCCCATACGGCCCGATGCCGTATGCTTCCCCTCTACCGCGTTTCGGCCCCGGCGTACAGGCGCGGCGTTTTCCACCGGAAACGCCTTCCGTATGCGGGACGTTTTCCGGGATCCGGGTGCAGGGGAACATCCCGCCTCCCTTTCCGTTTGGGAATGCGTTTTGACAGCCGCTTGCGTAACAAGGCGAAACGGTGTACAGATACCGATTCCGTCATTGTTGACGCGCCCCTTTTTCCGGCCTGCCCTTCCGGTCTCGTCCGGCCAATCTCCATGAGGATACTTTCTTGAAAGATCTCGTTCGTAACGAAAAGCTTCGTAATATCGCCATCATTGCTCACGTTGACCACGGCAAGACCACGCTCGTGGACGCACTCTTCCGCCAGAGCGGGATTTTCCGAAGCGACCAGCAGGTCGATGACCGTGTCATGGACAGCATGGATCTGGAACGGGAACGCGGCATCACCATCTCCGCCAAGAACTGTGCCGTGAGCTGGAACGGCGTGAAAATCAACATCATCGACACCCCCGGCCACGCCGACTTCGGCGGTGAGGTCGAGCGCGCCCTGTCCATGGCCGACGGCGCCATCCTGCTGGTCGACGCGGCGGAAGGCCCCCTGCCCCAGACCCGTTTCGTGCTCCGCAAGGCGCTGGAACGCGGCCTCAAGATCATCGTGGTCGTCAACAAGATCGACCGTAAGGACGCCCGCGCGCAGGAAGTGCTGAACGAAGTCTACGACCTGTTCATCGATCTCGACGCCACGGAAGAACAGCTTGAATTTCCGGTGCTCTACGCCATCGGCCGCGACGCCGTGGCCATGCGCGAACTGGACGCCCCCCGCGTGGACCTCTCCCCCCTCTTCGAAACCATCCTTGAAGTGGTCCCCGGCCCGTCCTACGATCCCGAGGAGCCTTTCCAGATGCTGGTTTCGGACCTCGACTACTCCGAATACCTCGGCCGCCTCGCCGTGGGCCGCAGCCTGCACGGTACGGTGCGTTCCAACGAGGCGATGGTCTGCGTCAATGAAGCGGGCGTCCCCGTGCCCCTGCGCGTGACCCGCCTGCAAGCCTACGAAGGCCTGCGCCTCGTCGACATCACGGAAGCCATGCCCGGCGACATCGTCATCATCGCGGGCATGGACGATGTAGCCATCGGCGACACCATCTGCACCAAGGAAAACATCCGCGTGCTTCCGCGCCTCCGCGTGGACGAGCCCACTGTGGCCATGCGCTTCACCATCAACACGTCGCCTCTCGCCGGGCGCGAAGGCAAGAACGTCCAGTCCCGCAAGATCCGCGACCGCCTGCTCAAGGAAGCCCTCATCAACGTGGCCATCAAGATTGAGGAGCCCGACGAGAAGGACAGCTTTATCGTCAAGGGCCGCGGCGAGTTCCAGATGGCCATCCTCATCGAAACCATGCGCCGCGAAGACTTTGAGCTCTGCGTGGGCCGCCCCGAAGTCATCTTCAAGCGGGACGAGAACGGGCAGCTCCTTGAGCCCATCGAGCAGCTTTACGTCGATTGCGACGAAAACTTCATGGGCGTCGTGACCGACAAGATCGCGCAGCGCAAGGGCCGCATGGTCAACTGCGTGAACAACGGCACGGGCCGCGTCCGTCTGGAATTCTCGGTCCCGTCCCGCGGGCTCATCGGCTACCGCGACGAGTTCCTCACCGACACCAAGGGCACGGGCATCATGAACTCCCTGCTTGAGGGCTACGAGCCCCATCGCGGCGATTTTCCGAGCCGCTTCACGGGCTCCATCGTGTCCGACCGCGCCGGGAATGCCGTCGCCTACGCGCTCTTCAACCTTGAGCCGCGCGGCCAGCTTTTCGTGGTGCCGGGCGATCCCGTCTACGAAGGCATGATCGTCGGCGAGCACAACCGCGACAACGACATCGACGTGAACCCCACCAAGGAAAAGAAGCTCACCAACATGCGCGCATCCGGCAAGGACGAAGCCGTTGTCCTGACGCCCGTCCGCCCCATGACGCTGGAGCACGCCCTGCATTTCGTCCGTGAAGACGAGCTGGTCGAAGTGACCCCCCACTCCATCCGTCTGCGCAAGGCCGAGCTGAACGCGCTCAAGCGCTACCAGTCCGCCGGCAAGAAAAAGATCGCCAGCCCTGGGAAATAAAGCTTAAAATTGGAGAGGGGGAAGGGGAACCTTTCTTCAGAAAGGTTCCCCTTCCCCCTCTCCAAACCTCTCCCCC
>ENA-UEYG01000045-UEYG01000045.1-human-gut-metagenome-genome-assembly--contig:-NODE-45-length-75310-cov-5.202318_pt1 | contig 75310 bp, 67 predicted proteins | sample MGYA00242933_ERZ507934 | MGnify/ENA primary metagenome ERZ507934 (study PRJEB26167, sample SAMN06115527) | human gut metagenome | host: Homo sapiens | place: China:Zejiang | collected 2015-11-10... | reverse complement strand
ATTTGGCCGGTCTGGTGGAAAAAATGAAGCAATAAAAAACTTCTTTCCCTCAGGGAACGCGCCGGACGTACCCTGGCAGAAAGAAAAATTTTTCGCGGGGAGCTACGCAAAAAGCAGCGGGCACACGTCTGAACGGCACGGCTGCCCCGTGTGCCGGGCGTCAGGCGTCTTCGGCGTCGCGCACTACTTCGAGGATGGCGGGCAGAGAGCGGATGGCTTCGATGAGCTGGTAGAGTTGTGTGGCGTCGCGCACTTCCACAGTAAAGCGCAGTTTGGCCCGGCCGTCCACCAGGTTATCCATGTTCAGGCCGGTGATATTGACGCCGTTTTTAGCCATGGTCTGCGCCACGGTGGCCAGCACGCCCTGTTCGTTTTTGGCAATGATGAAGATGCCGGCCTCGTAGGGTTTTTCTTCCATGCCGTCCCAGTGGACGGAAATGAGACGTTCCGGCTCCATATTGGCCACATTGGGGCAGTCGGCCCGGTGCACGCTGATGCCCAGCCCCCGGCTGATGTAGCCGATGATGGGGTCGCCGGGCACGGGGTTGCAGCACTTGGCAAAGCGCATAAGCACGCCGTCCACGCCGGAGATGCCCACGCCCTCGGTTTTGCGGGCGGCGGCCTCCTTGCTTTCCTTGACCGAAGGCGGCGCGGGTTCGGCCGCGGCAGCCGCCTCTGGGTGGAGCACGGCATAGAGGCGGTTGAGCACCTTACGCGGCGTCAGGTGGGCGTACCCCACGGCAGCCACCAGGTCGTCCACGCTGTCAAAATTCATCTCCTGGGCCACCAGGGCCAGCTGCCCTTCCTTGGCGGTCTTGCCCACGTTAATGCTGACCTTGCGGCCTTCCTTTTCCAGCAGGTCGCGGCCCAGGGTTACGGCATGGCTGCGTTCTTCGGTGCGCAGATAGCGCTGGATGCGGCTGCGCGCCCGCGCTGTCTTGACTATCTTGAGCCAGTCCCGGTTGGGATTGCGCGACGGGTCTGTGACGATCTCCACCACGTCGCCGTTTTTGAGCTCCGTGCCCAGGGGCATGAGCCGCCCATTGATCTTGGCCCCGGCGCAGTGCTGGCCCACGTTGGTATGGATCATGAAAGCGAAGTCCAGCGGTGTGGCCCCTTCGGGCAATTCCTTCACGTCGCCGGCGGGCGTGTAGACGTAAACCTCGTCCTTGAAGAGATCCATCTTCAGGGAGTGCATAAACTCGCGGGAGTCGCTCTCTTCACTCTGGCGCTCAAAAATTTCGCGCAGCCAGGCAAACTGCTCCAGATCTTTGCTGTTGACGCGGCCTTTTTCTTTATACAGCCAGTGGGCGGCCACGCCGTGTTCGGCCTGACGGTGCATATCTTCAGTCCGAATCTGGATTTCAATACGTTCTCCGTCGGGGCCAATGACCGTGGTGTGCAGGCTCTGGTAGCCATTGGCTTTGGGCATGGAGATATAGTCTTTGAAGCGTCCGTGCACGGGCCGCCACTGAGAATGCACCAGCCCCAGCACGGCGTAACAGTCCCTGATGTCCTTGACCAACACGCGAAAAGCCATAATGTCGTGCATTTCGTCCAGGGTCAGCGATTGGGACTGCATTTTTTTGTAAATGCTGTACTTGTGCTTGATGCGGCCGTAGACCTGCCCAATGATATCGTTGGCGGCCAGTAGATCCTTGATCAGGGCCACCACCTTTTCAATAATCTGCTTTTCCACCACCTGGTGTTTGTCCAGCCAGTGGTCGATCTGGTTGTAGATGTCCGGCCGCAGGTATTTGAAGCTCAGATCCTCCAGATTGCGCTTCATGATATACAGGCCCAGCCGGTTGGCCAGCGGGGCGTAAATATCCATGGTCTCCTGGGCGATGCGCTTTTGCTTGTAGGCTTTTTGAAAGTCCAGGGTGCGCATGTTGTGCAGCCGGTCAGCCAGCTTGACCATAAGCACGCGCATGTCGTGGCTCATGGCCAGAATCATCTTGCGGATGTTTTCCGCCTGGGCTTCTTCTTTGTTTTCAAAAGAAATTTTGCTGATCTTGGTAACGCCGTCAACAATGTCGGCTACTTCTTCGCCGAAATTTTCTTCAATCTCCTCAAGGGTGGCTTTGGTGTCCTCCACCGTATCGTGCAGCAGACCGGCGACAACGGTGGGTTCGTCAAAGCCCATTTCGGCCAGGGTATCGGCCACGGCCAAGGGGTGGGAGAGGTAGGGCTCACCCGAAAGGCGGGTCTGACCCGCGTGGGCTGTGGCGGCAAACACATAGGCCTTCTGGATAAGCTCCAGATCGGCGTCGTTGTTGTTGGCCGCCACTTTGTCGAGAATTTCCTGGATACGGATCATGCATAGCCCCATTGCGGACAAAAATGCCGCTGAGAGGCGGCCTTGCATAAACTATGTGCCGACTTGCGCGGCCTTGTCAATGAGGGACAAGGCCGCGCGGGCGGCTCAGGGCTCAAGGGCGCTGCGCTGCAGAGACTTGGGCACCCACCATTGTTCAAAATTATACATGATGCCCGCCAGGGCCGGTTCTATGCCTTGAAAGCGGCGCTGCACCACGGGCAGGGCGTAAGGAACAAAAAGAAAGCAGTAGGGCTGATCCCGGTCCAGAATTTCCTGAATGCGCCAGTAGAGCCGGGCGCGCTGGTCCTGGTCCGGCAGGGAGCGCGCCTCTTCCAGCAGTGTGTCCACCTCCGGATTGCGGTAGTGGGTAAAGTTGAGGCCCCCCTCCACAGCCTGGGAGGAATGCCAGACCTGATAGATGTCCGGATCCTGCGGGATGGTCCAGCCCAGCAGTACGGCGTCAAAGCGGCCTTTGTTGACAAATTCACGGATAAAGGCGGCCCACTCCACCGTACGGATGCGCACGTCCACGCCTATGGCCCGCAATTGGGACTGAATGACCGTGGCCGTGAGGATACGCTGTTCGTTGCCCTGGTTGGTAAGGATGGTAAAGGCCAGGGGTTTGCCGTCCCGGTCCAGAATGCCATCGTGGTCGTGGTCGGCAAAGCCGGCCTGGGCCAGCAGAGCGCGGGCGGCGGCCAAATCCTGCCGCAGGGGCTTGAGCGTGGGGTGGCTGGCCCAGGTGCCGGGCTTAAAAGGGCCGAAAGCCGGAATGCCCTGCCCCAGCAGCACGCCCTTGATCAGGGCGTCCCTGTCCAGCGCCAGAGAAATGGCCCGCCGCACGCGCACATCTTTGAAAAAGGGGTGCTCCAGGTTAAAGCCCAGAAAAACATACATGGAGGCCAGATAGCGGTATTTGCGAAATTCTCGCTCCCAGACCGGGCCGGAGGTCTGCCGTAGATACTGCAGGGGCGAAAGGTCCATGACGTCCAGCCGCCCGGCCCGCGTTTCCATAAACATGGTGGCCGTGTCGGGGATAATACGGTAGACTATCTTATCAATGTGCGGTCGCCCCATAAAATAGCTAGGCGAAGCGGTCAGCACCATGCGGCTGCCCGATTCCCACGACGTGAGTCGGTACGGGCCCGCGCCCAGAGGCTTGCGGGCAAAATCCGTGGTGCGGATGTTCTGCCCCTCCAGAATATGTTTGGGCAGGATGGGGTTCATCCAGGTAGCTACGGCCCGGGCGAAAAACTGATCGTACGTGACCTCGAAGGTATAGCGGTCGATAATGCGCAGATCCTTGATGCGCAAAAAATCCTCGGCATAGGGGCTGCCCGTAGCCGGGTCCGCCGCCAGCTTGCAGGTAAAGGCCACGTCCGCGGTGGTCAGTTCCTTGCCGTCCTCCCAGAGGATGCCCTTGCGCAGGGTAAAACGCAGACGCTTGCCGCCGTCCTCCAGGCTCCAGCTCTGGGCGGCCCAGGGTTCAGGCTGCAGATTTTTGTCGTAGCGCAGGGGCGCCACGTAGAGCAGGTCGGCAATTTCATGCGAAGGCGCATCGGCCGTAAGATAAGGGATGAGGTTGGAAGCCTCCCCAATGGTGCCGAACAAAATGCGCCCGCCGTCCACAGGCGCGGCGGCGGCTTCCCCATGCGCGGCGGCAACTGCGGCCGACGCGCACCACAAAGCTGCGGCGCAGACCAGGGCCACCAAGGCCACGTGCAGCGCGGTCAGCGCCTTGATTGAGCGCTCAAAAAATATTTTTTCCATCTGCCAGACACTTCATATTGCTTTTGCCCCCCCACCTGTGCTATTTGTCGCAAACGTCATAACATCGCCCCGCAGCTGTCGTTCCGGACGCGAATTCAGGGGCTTTTTTGAGGAACGCATGAGCCGATCAGAACAGAGCGTCGTTCGCGAAATGTGCCAGACTTTCCTGCACGACAGCGTGCCGGAGTACATCCGCGACGCGGCCTACTATATCCTCTCCGAGGGAGAGGTGCAAAAAATAAATATCCAGGAAGGCGAGACCTGGGACGTGCAGGGCGTCATCCAGGGCGGCGACCTGCAGGTCTATACGCCCAGCCTGAGCTTTACCATCACCGACCGCAGCACGCGCCACCAGTGCAACTGCTCCGACGCTTTCACGGGCATCTGCCGCCATGTGGCGGCCCTGGCTCTGCGCCTGGTGGAAGAACTGCGCAAGGAACAGGGCGACCCGGAAGACACCCCGCCCCCCAGCACGGACTGGAAGCAGAGCTTCCGCAACTTTTTTTCCACGGACATGGAGCCGGAACCCGGCCGCCACTATCTCATCTTCCGTTTCGAACCGGAACAGGGGCGGCTGCTGGTTTCCTTTTTCCGGGGGAGGCAGAACAAATCCGGCCTGTCCAGCGTGCACAACGAAATCACGCTGGAGCAGATCATCCAGAACCCTGAATGGTGCGAATTCTCTCCCCAGCTGCCGCACGTGGCCCGGCAGATCGGCCAGCACCTCGACTACTACGGCCACCGGGTGGAAATCCCCCAGGGGCTGACCTCCTGGTTTTTCTGGTCTGTGCGCAAGGAATATTACCTGCTCTGGAAAGACACGGACATGCCCTGCCGGATAGAGAGCACGCCCTTTTCCCTCAAGCTCAGGCCCATTCTGGACGACTCGGGCTTTCACTTTGACGTGCTGCTCAAGCGGGAGGGTCGCCCGCCCCTGCCCATCCGGGCCGGCCGCATCACGGGCAACGAACGCGGCAGCAGCCAGCCTGAAAGCTCTGCCCCCGAAGACGCGCCCATCACCTTTCACGGGCAGATGCCCCTGTGGGTCTGCTACCAGCACAATTTCTATCCGGTGCAAACGGGCCTCTACCCTTCCCTGGTGCGCAACCTGATCTATGAACGCCCCGTAGTGCCCCACGAAGAAATTTCGGAATTTCTGGACCGGGTCTGGACCCGCCTGCCCGCCTCGGAGCTCTATGAGCCGCAGCAGTTCCTCAAGCTCATGGAGCCGGTCTTCCAGCCCGCCACCTACAACCCCAAGCTCTTTCTGGATGAAGAAGGCAGCCTGCTGACCCTGGAAATCGACAACGTCTATGAAACCCGCCACGGCGAATTCACCCTCAACGGGCCCAACCCCGACTTCCAGACCGGCAGTTACGGCTATGAAGGACAGACTTTTCTGGTCCGCCGCCACCAGGAAGAAGAAGCCCAGCTCATGAGCGAACTGACGGGCATGGGCTTCCAGGCCCGCTCCAGCAAACTCTGGTTTCTGGAACCGGAAGAGGCCATTGCCTTTTTGCTGGATTCCTACCCCAAGCTGGTGGAAAACTACCGCGTCTATGGTGAAAAGGCCCTCTCGCGCTACAAGGTGCGCACGGCCATGTCCAACATCACGGCCCAGGTCACCAGCAATGAGAAGGAAAAGTGGTTTTCGCTGGATATTACCGTGGACTACGAAGGCCAGTCCCTGCCGCTGGAAAAAATCTGGAAGGCCTGGACGCGCGGCAAGCGCTATGTGCAGCTGAAGGACGGCTCCTACACCAGCCTGCCCGAAACCTGGCTGGAAAAGCTGGCCCACAAGCTCACGGCCCTGGGCCTGGACCCCAGCAAGCCGCCGCAGCAGAAGTTCAAACAATTCGAGGCCCCGGTGCTGGACAGCCTGCTGGAAGATCTGCCCGGCGCGGCCACGGACTCCTTCTGGAACAACCTGCGCGAAAAAATCCGCTCCTTCCGCGAGGTGCGGCCCATTGCCCCGCCCAAGGGCCTCAACGCCGATTTGCGCGCCTACCAGGCGCAGGGGCTTTCTTACCTCAACTTTCTGTCGGAATACGGCTTCGGCGGCATTCTGGCCGACGAAATGGGCCTGGGCAAAACCGTACAGACCCTGGCTTTTATCCAATACATGGCGGAACGCCGGTACGAGGGCCCCAACCTTATTGTAGTACCCACATCCGTGCTGCCCAACTGGGAACGGGAAGCGGAAAAGTTTGTGCCCGGACTCAAGCGCCTGACCATTTACGGCACCAGGCGCGAGGGCATGTTCAAACACATTGCGGGCTCGGATCTGATCATCACCACCTACGCCCTGTTGCGGCGCGACCTGGAGGAGATGGAAAAATACGAGTTTAACACCGTTATTCTGGATGAAGCCCAGAACATCAAAAACCCCAATACCATCACGGCTCGTGCCGTGCGCCGCATCAACGCCCGCATGCGCCTTTGCCTTTCGGGCACGCCCATTGAGAACAACCTCTTTGAGCTCTGGTCCCTGTTTGAATTCCTTATGCCCGGCTTTCTTGGTTCGCAGCATGCCTTCCAGCGCGGCATCGTCAAGCCCATCAAAGACGGCGACGCCGAAACCCTGGACTACCTGCGCACCCGCGTGCGGCCCTTCATCCTGCGCCGCACCAAGGCCGAGGTGGCCAAAGACCTGCCGCCCAAGGTGGAAAGCGTCACCTGCTGCGCCCTGGAGGACGCCCAGGCCGAACTCTACGCCGCCCTGGCCCGCAAACTGCGCGCCCAGGTGCTGGCCGACGTGGACGAAAAAGGCCTGGCCAAAAGCCAGATGTCCATCCTGGACGCCCTGCTTAAGCTGCGCCAGATCTGCTGCCACCCGCGCCTGCTCAAACTGGACCTGCCCGGTTTTTCCAATAACCTGCCTTCCGGCAAGTTCGACGCCTTCAAAGACATGGTCATGGAAATCGTGGAGGGCGGGCACAAGGTGCTGGTCTTCTCGCAATTCGTGCAGATGCTGCATATCATCCGGCAGTGGCTGGAATTCTCGCAGGTGCCCTTCTGCTATCTGGACGGAGCCAGCAAGGACCGCTTTGACCAGGTGGATCGCTTCAACAACAGCCCGGACATTCCCATCTTCCTCATTTCGCTCAAGGCGGGCGGCACAGGCCTTAACCTCACATCGGCGGACTACGTCATCCACTACGACCCGTGGTGGAATCCGGCGGTGGAAAGCCAGGCCACAGACCGCACCCACCGCATCGGCCAGACCCGGCAGGTCTTTTCCTACAAGCTCATCTGCCAGAACACGGTGGAGGAAAAAATCCTCAAGCTGCAGGAGGCCAAACGCGGCGTGGCCGAAGCCATCATCCCCGGTCAGGACGCCTGGAAGTCCCTCACTCGCGAGGATCTGGAAATGCTCTTCGAGGTGTAAGGCCGAACTAGAGCAGGTTCCCTTTGAGGATAGATATTCTCAAAGGTTATGGCACGCTCGTTCCGGCGCGTACGCAACCGCCAGGGCATTGCAACGTTGACATACCCTGGCCTGCCCCGCACCGGCAGGCAATGCGGCCGGGCGCGCGGTCAGAGCAGTTAGCGAATGAAATGAGCTAACTGCTCTGCAAGGATTTTCTTGAAAATCCTTGCCACGAAATGCGAGAAGGCAGGCTTTTGCCTGCCGTAAGCGAGCATTTCAAGTGTTAAATGCTCCAGAAGGACACCTGGAGAGCCGCCTGACGGGCGGTTTTGCCCCCTGTCCAAAAGTCTGCGGCCGGGAATGCTTTTCCCCGGCAGCGGACTTTGCCCCGCTATGGGAGGCCGTTGCCGCGGCGGGACAGACAAAAACCCGGAGCATCGGGGCGGGCCGCCATTCCGCGCTTGCCCCCAGGGGCAACCTGCGCTACTACACGGGCATGAACACGCCCCACCCCACCTTTGTGCCTCCCGCCGCCACGGCCGCCCTGGACGTGAACGTGGCCTTTGTGTCTCCCGCCGCACGGGCTCTGTATTTGGCCGACCCTGAGGCCGGCCTTGCCCCGGCCACAGCCCAGGCCGTTGGCCTGGATCTGCGCGCCTGCCTTACGGCCGACGAGGCCGTGGTGCGGCCCGGCGCACGGCTGGCAGTGCCCACGGGGCTGAGCGTGCAGCCGCACTGCGCGGACGTGGCGGGCTTTATCTATTCCCGCAGCGGTCTGGGCGCGCGCGACGGCCTCACCGTGGCGCAGGGCGTGGGCGTGGTGGACCCGGACTATACCGGAGAAATCCTGGTCTACCTCCTGAACACGTCGGAAAACCCCCTGCGCATTAAACGCGGCGACCGCGTAGCCCAGCTCATTTTTCAGCCCATAACGCGCCCCTGCTGGCGCGAAGTCCCGTCCCTGGCCGCTACGGCCCGGGGCGCGGGCGGATTCGGACACACGGGCCGCTGATCCGCCCCCTTGCCGCGCCGTTTTTCTTTGGCTGCGGCCTTTTACCAACCCTTTGCCGTCCTTCAAAAAGGAGCACCGCCATGTCACAAGCCTTTGCCGCCGTCAAAGCCGCAGAAGAGCAATTGCTCTGCCGTTCGTACAGCCGTTATCCCCTGGCTGTGGTCCGAGGCAAAGGCGCGCGACTTTGGGACGTGGACGGCAAGGAATACATCGACCTGCTGGCCGGCATTGCAGTGACGGCCCTTGGCCACTGCAACGACGAAATCTGCGCCGCGCTGGAACAGCAGGCCCGCAAACTCTGGCACGTGAGCAACCTCTTTTATCAGGAGGAACAGCTGGATCTGGCCCGCCGCCTGCTTTCCACCAGCCACCACGGCAAGGCCTTTTTCTGCAATTCCGGGGCCGAGGCTAACGAAGCCTGCATCAAGCTGGCCCGCCGCTACATGCGCACGGTCAAAAAACGGGACGCCTACACCATTATTTCACTGGGTGGTTGTTTTCACGGGCGCACCCTGGGCACCCTGGCGGCCACGGGGCGCGAGAGTCTGAGTGAGGGCTTTACCCCTCTGCCAGAAGGCTTTGTGCAGGTGCCCACGGGCGATCTGGCGGCTCTGGAGGCCGCCGTCACCCCGGCCACCGCAGCCGTGCTGGTGGAGGTAGTGCAGGGCGAAGGCGGCATCGTGCCCCTGCCCGCAGCCTATCTGCGCGGGGTAGAGGCCCTCTGCCGCCGCCACGACATCCTTTTTCTCTGCGACGAAGTGCAGGCCGGCATGTGCCGCACGGGCAAGTTCTGGGCTTTCCAGAATTTCGGGCTCACCCCGGACGCCATCAGCATAGCCAAGTCCCTGGCCAACGGCCTGCCCATGGGGGCCATGCTGGCCACGGACGAAATGGCCAAAGGCTTCGGCCCCGGCAGCCACGCCACCACCTTCGGCGGCGGCGCCCTGACCTCCGCCGTGGCGGCCAAAGTGGTGGAGATCATGCAGCGCGACCATCTGGCAGACCGGGCCGCCGCGCTGGGCGGACGCCTGCTGGAGACACTCCGGGGGTTGCAGGCCGCCCTGCCGGACAAAATTCGCGAAGTGCGCGGACTGGGCCTGATGATCGGCGTGGAGCTGGCCGTGCCCGCTCAGGCCGTGTGGGAGGAACTGCTGCGCCGGGGCATCATCTGCAACCTGAGCCACGGCACCACCTTGCGCCTCCTGCCCCCCCTGACCATTGACGAGGCCGATCTGGACGTTTTCACCGCCACCCTGGAAGCCATTTTGCGCAGCTGACCAGCCACACAGCATTTTTGCGGCATACTCATATTCCCGCAGCCGGAAGCCTCGGCTTTTGGCTGCGGGAATATGTCATGCGCCATCCATCTTCACGCCGCCTCCCCCTCACATACAAAACGGCTTCCCCGCAGTCCGCACAAACCGCGCATGTCCGCACCACGCGGTTTATGGCATGCCCGTGCAGCAAGGCTGCGGCCTCTGTTTTCTTTTCCAGAGCATTGCAACGTTGACAATAGACATTCTCAAAAATTTGCTATGTTAGCCCATGTGGTTACCAGCGCAACTACAGAGCGCTGCTGTCTTTGCCCGTAACTTCCTCCGTCATACCGGGCCAAGCTCCTGCGTCGCAACGACTGAAGCTGCGTTTATACCTGCGTAGCGGGCGGCTGCGTGGACAAGGGCAGCGCCCCAGACGCGCCACAACGAATAGCAGGACGCGGTTGCCTCTAACCGTAACCGGCGTTGCAGCCCTGGCTTGCAGCATCCCCCACCAAGTCGAAATACCGCAGCAATGATTTATTAATAACTATCAGTTAATCAAAAAATATTGATACCTGGCTGCCTGCAGCATTGCCACGACTATTGCAAACAGCAACAGCTTGTGGACAGTGCGACACACCCTCAAGCACGGCTCTTCCCACAATTGGGCACCAAAGCTCCCATTTTGGGTTTACAAGCCCTTTTTTACATTTTTTAGGCCTAAAATCCATTTCCTGAAGGGGACGAACACTTCCCTTTGGTTGACAAAAATAGTAATCTGTAGCGACCTTACAATCGGATGTACGCATGTCCAAGCCTGTTACCACTATAGCCGCTGCGCTCTTGTTGCCGGCACTGTTTATGGTGTTGTTTTTTTTTGTGCACGACTACGCCAACGAAACTACCGGCAATCTTAACCAGGGTATAGTCACCAGGCTGCAGGAAATACATCAGCGCCACGCCAAGAGCTTCGTCAGGGCTATTGCCGAACAACTTACGGCCTTCAAAGGCGTGGCCGCCGTACTGAACGACAAATCCATGGAAGAAGCAGACCGCGTGCTGGTCTCCTTGGGCCCCGTACTGCGCGCCCAGGGGGTGCGGCGCTTCAGCCTTGTAGACCTGGACGGCCAAGGAACGGACCTGGACGGCGCAAGGGTGGACCACAGCCGCACGCCGGCTTTTTTGCGGGCCAAAGCGGGCGACGTCGGCTTCAGCGTGCGTGAAGACAAGCCGCAGAACCGATGTCTAATCATGGCCGTGCCCGTGCGCCGCAATGGTATTGTCGCGGCAGTGCTTATGGGCGGCGCCAAGCCGGAAAGGCTGGAACAGCGGCTGGAATCGCTGGCCTTCGGCAGCAGCATCTATACCCTTGTGCTGGACAGCAAGGCACGATCGTTATTCTGGACGCCCCCACCGGACAAACGCATGGAAGACCTGCTGCCTTTGTTTGCCCAACAGGGGCTGCCGCCATCGCTGCGCGATTTTTTGCAGCAGCGCTTTACCAAGGGCCGCCGCAATGAGGTGGTGCATTTTGAAGATGCCGCTTCCGGCAGCGGGCTGTACCTATGTAACAGTCCGCTGCCGGAAACGGGCTGGCAGGTGGTTTCTCTGCTGCCGCAGAAAGTGGAAACTGCCCTTGTAGCCCGGCAAAACGCCATCACCACCACACTTGTCTGGCGCATCATTCTGGTGGGAGCGCTGCTGGCCTTGGGGCTGCTTTTCCTGGCGCGACGGACACTGCACAAAATGCGCCTGCAGCAGGAAGATTATCGCTCCATTATCTCCAGTATTTCCGGTGGGGTCATCAAGTTCGCCGGGCTGCACGGGCCCTTCCTTTTTCTCAGTCCCAATTCTTTACGGTTACTCGGCTACGGCAAAGAAGAATTCCTGCGCCTGTTCGGCAACGACTTTTCCGCCACCATCTACGAACACGACAGGGATATGGCCCTGCGCACGATGGAACAACAGCTGGAAAGCGGACTGCACATTGACGTGGAATACCGCATACGTTCCAAGAGCGGCGCGCTCATCTGGATATGCCACAAAGGCTCGCCGGTCAGTGTGGACCACGGCGCCCCCTACATCCAGAGCATTATTTTTGACATTACCCACAACAGAGAAGCAGCCCAGGCCAAGCGCATTTCAGACGAGCGCTACCATTTTATTCTGGAGCAGCACGACATCATCATTTTTGAACAAAATCTGGAAACAGGGCATTTTTCCTGCTCCGCCCAATGGCTGCAGACCTTCGGCCGCGTATTCAACATTCTGGAACCCGATCCCCGGCACACCCTTATTCCTGTGCACAAAAACGACCGGACACGCCTGGCTGTTTTCCAGAATGCGGTACGCCAGGAAGCGCACCACGTCAAAACATCACTGGAGCTGCGTCTGCACGACGCTGCAGGGCACCTTCGCTGGTACCGCATTGAGGCCTCAAACCTGACCAACGCCCAGGGAAAGCCCATTTATATTTTTGGCATCATTACAGATATTGACCAGCAAAAGGCCTTGGAGCTGCAGCTCCGCTCCCAGGCCAATCGGGACAGCGCCACGGGCATGCGCAATAAAATGGCCACGGAACAGGCCGCCGCGCGGGTGCTGGATATGCTCAACAGACATGCAGAAGTCCCCGACGATGCCCAAGGCTACGCCATGTTTATGATCGATTTTGACAACTTTAAAAGCATTAACGACAGACTGGGCCACGCGGCCGGCGACAGAGCCATTCTTGAGATGGCCCAGATCATCAGCAAAAATTTTCGCAATACGGATATTGTCGGCCGCGTAGGCGGGGACGAATTTCTGGTATTCTGCACGGCAAAAATGCACAAAGAACAGATCCGCCAGCGCGCCCGGCAGCTGGTCAGCCAGCTGCACACCCAGTGCCGCGCCTCCGAAGACAGCCTCTCGCTTACCGCCAGCCTGGGGGTGGCCTGCTACCCGCAGGACGGCAAAGACTTTGCCACCCTGTTCAACCATGCGGATATGGCCACCTATGAAGCCAAACGTCAAGGCCGGAACCGCTGTGTCTTTTTTGACGAGTTAGGCGTCGTTGATGCGACGAGTCCGGCGGCGGTGCGCGCTGCGACAACAAAAAACGCCGACGATGCCGTGCCTCTCCTGGAAGACTGACCCAAGCGCGGACGTGTGATGCCCCACGGCGAGCGGGCCTTGCCTGCGCCAAGGCGGCGGTCATGGCGGACAGGCCCCCACGCCACTGATTGCATGCCGCAAAGCGCGTCCCACCCACGTTTGCCATAAGCAAAGCGCCCCGCAGACCTGATCAACAGGCCCATGGGGCGCTTCGTTACACTGCGCTGCCGCCGACGCGGATTGCTCTAAAAGGGCACATCGTCCATATTGGACGCCTCCGAAGGGAAGGCCGGGCCCAAATCCTCTTCCTGCTGGCGGGGTGGTTGGGCCTGTGGCCTGCCGCCCTGATTGCCGCGCGGCGCGCCTTCCTGTCCGCCACGCGGGCCTGTGGGTTGCGCGTTGCGCGGGCTGCCGCGGTGCTGCGCCGGTGTGCCGTAGTCGTCCTCATACCCGCCCTGGCCGCCGCCGCGCGGGCCGTCGCCCTTGCGGTCCAGAAACTGCACCCTCTGGGCCTTGATTTCCGTGGTGTAGCGGTCCTGCCCCTGCTGGTCCTGCCATTTGCGGGTCTGCAGGCTGCCTTCCACATAGACCAGACTGCCCTTGCTGAGGTAGGTGGCGCAATTTTCAGCCTGCCGCTGAAACACGGAAACGCGGTGCCATTCAGTACGTTCCACTTTGTTGCCGTCGCGGTCCACATAAGATTCGTCCGTGGCCACATTGAGCGAGGCCACAGGAGAGCCGCTCTGGGTGTAGCGCAGCTCCGGATCGCGGCCCAGTCGCCCGATAATCATGACTTTGTTCAGCATGGAGTCTTCTCCGTTGGGGCATTGTGCCTTTGCGAAAGTTTTTTTGTTGCGGTTTTGCCGCCCGTGCCGCAGGCGCGGGCACGCGGCAAAGGGGGCGTGTTATGGCGAGGGCTAGCGCAACCCGGAATCAGGCCACAAAGGCCCGTTCCAGGTCATCCAGCACGTCTTCCAGCTTATCGCTCAAGACATTGGCCTCGCGCGGCTGCCAGTCGGCCAGGGCGGCTTCCAGCGCGGCCTTGATGCGGGCCGCCTCATGGATGCCGGGGCCCAGAGCCGCACGTCGGGCCTGGGACCAGGGCAGAAACTGCAGGCCCTCGTCCAGGGCCCGCACCATCTCCAGCACGCCGTGGTTTTCGTGTTTGATGGGAACGCTGAAGGCCAGTTCGCTCAATTGCGGCCAGAGCTGCTCCAGCAGGTCTTCATTCCAGGTCACGGCTGTGACGCGTATCTGCAGGGCTTTGCCCATAAACGCCCTCCTCAAAAGCATGGCTTGTGGGCCGCGCCCCAAAAAACAGCCTACGGCGCAGGCTAGTCCGTTTCCGTCCACTCCGTGCGCACACGCATAACCACCTCCTGAATGGCGGCCAGCTGGTCCTTGGGGCAGACGCCGATGAGCGGCGCGCCCGCGTCCATATTTTCATTGTATTTGAAGTAGACGGCATAGATGACGCCGTCCGGCCCCGCATAGTTGAGGGGAACCTCCCGCTTCATGCGCGACATGATCAGGATTTCCATGCCGTCGCGCACCGCTACAGACTGCGCGTCGGCGGCGCGGATTTTTTTGTCCACCTCAGGGGTAAAGTAGTACTTGGCCCGCTCCGGCGCAAGAAAGAGGTGCAGCGCTTTTTGCAGAATAATGTGCTCCACCTCGGCGCGGGTAAGTTTGTGACGCAACACGGCCAGGGGCGTGCCCGCCTCCACAAACGTGCCTTCCAGATCTGTATAAATATGGCTTACTTCCCCTTTTTCAGGGGCGCAGATGGGTTTGGGGTTACGTTCGCGCTCCAGCGTGGCCACAAGGGAGCCGGTTTTTTCCTTCCAGAGGCCTTGCGGGCCCAGGGCCATGTCCCCCTGGTGCAGTCCGGCGAAGGTCACGCGCCCCGTATGCGGGGTGCTGATGACGATTTCGCGGTAGGGCGCGGCCTTGATTTCGTCCAGCAGTGCGGAGATATTGATCATAACGTCCTAACGATAATACAGGTTCCGCCCGCCGATGGTGAGCAGGGCCTGCTTGAGGTTGGCGCGAATCTGCCGTCGGTCCCAGATGCCCTGGATGTGCCCGCGTGAGAGGGCCCGATAGGACCGGTGGTATTTGGGCGGCACGTCCATGCCCGTGGTTTCCTTGATGACGCCCGGCCCGGCAAAGCCGATGTTGGACGAGCGCACGGCGAACTGGTAGGGCGAGCAGCCAAGAAAACTGGCCACGGGCCCGGCAAAGGAATTGGTGTCGTAGAGCACCATGTACAGGCCGCCGGATTCAATATAACGACGCACGGCCACGGTGCAGCGCGGCATCTGAATGACGCCGTGGGTGCCCTCCTGAATGCGGATGCCGGCGGTGCCGTGCACATAGGCCAGGAAAGGATAGCGCTTTTTGGCGGCGCGCTGGGCGGCCTCCACAAACTTGTAGCCTTCGGCCGCGCCCACGGAGCCGCCCCGGAAGGTGCCCATAAGCATGGCCACCACCATTTTTATGTTGTCAATGCGGGCCTCAAAGGTCATGCAGCCGCTTTTGGCCCCGGTCTTCTTCTGGGCGGCGGCGATGCGCGCGCCAAAGTCCGGGAAGTCCAGCGGGTTGCCCGCCTCGATCTCGCTGTTGAACTCAAAGACCGAGCCCAGGTCAAAGACGTTTTTCACGTACCATTCCGGTTCCATGGGGAAATGGTAACCGCAGTGGCTGCACACCCCGGCAAATTCGGCAAAAAGGTCCGGTCCCCAGAGGTCCAGGCAGCCGTACGAGGCGCTGTTGGGGCAGGTGACGGCACGATCGATTTTGTAGCGCGGCGAAATGTAATTCCACTTGCTGCGGCGGCCGTCGTCGGACCAGGTGGAAAGAGCCGTGAGCTCCTTGGCCTTGCTTTCGGTACGGGCGCTGGGCAGCTTGTGGGTAAGTTTGTGCCAGGGGGCCAGCAGCCGCCCCTTAAAGACCTCCCACTCATTGCCCATTTCTTCCACAAAGGTGCGGATCTGCCGCTGGTGCTTGCGGTAAAAATCGTACTTGAAGCTGATCCAGGGTTTGGAAACCCAATCCCAGGTGGCGGCGGCCATCTTGGTGAGAAAGGGACGACGGTCGCGCGCAGCCTGACGCGAAAGGCGCAGAAACTTCTGCTGCCGCTTTTCGCGCAGGCGGTCCTTGGCCGCAGAGGAAAGCCCCCAGCGGGTGTACATGTCGTCCAGGTTGGCTTCGGGCCGCCGCACGCGGGCCAGAGCCAGACGCTTGAGCACGGGCATTTTGCGCGTGGAAATGACCACTTCGTCCGTGGCTCGCAGCACTTCCTGCCGCAGCTGGCGAAAAAAATCAAAATGCCAGGGCCGCGCCCCCAGGGGGGGCTCCTGCACAATGCGGTCAATGTAGCCGAATTTCAGGTTGTCCTGGGCGGTGATTTTGAGGTGATCGGCGCAGTGCTCAATGAGCTCCGGCGTGGCGCGCTGCCCGGCCTTGAGGCGGCCCTCAATGGCGGCGGCCCCTTCGGGCGAGATGACCGAATAGTAGCCGTGCGAAAGCATCAGCCGCTTGTCCGCCAGGCCAATGGCCTCGGCCCCGCCGGAACCGCCCTCGGAAATGACCGTAATGACCGGCACCCGCAGCCCTGCCATGCTGTAAATGTTGCGGGCGATCTGCTGGGCCGCGCCGGGATAGTCCTCAATGGGAAAAGAGCCGGGCGTAAAAATGTAGGTGTGGATGGGGATGCCCTCGGTTTCGGCCACGCGCATATACTGCTGGGCCTTGGCGTTGCCCCAGGGCTTTACCGAACCGCCGTTGCGGAACTCCGCGCCGTGGCCCTTTTCCTGACCGATAACCATAACCGACTGGGTATAGGTCTTCTTGCCCCGGCGGCGGGTAATCACCGCGCGGGCAATGAGCATGCTGGGGTCCAGGCTGTGTTCGTCCTGGCCGCCCACCTCGGTAAAGTTGTCGTAGACGTTTTCAAGAATGTCGCGCAGGCAGACGCGCTGGGGGTGGCGCACAATGCGCACCCGATCCATGGGGGTAATGCTCGCTTCCAGGCGGCGTTCCACATAGCCAAAGAGGTCTTCCACCGTGGCCAGCTCGGCAAAGGGGTCCTCCAGCTGGCCGGCGCGGGCGCGGGCCTCAAAAGCCGCGAGTTTTTCTTCCAGCAGCTGGGCATTGTCCCTGTGCTTGCCGACAAAGATGTCTGCCAGATACGTGAGTCTGTCACGCAGATTCTGAATATGCTTTTCTATCGTATTGTCCATAATGGGTACGGCCAGCTAGACTGTTTTTTTGAAATGGGCGAAAGGCTCGCATGCGCGCCGCTGTCGCCGGGCAAAAACCGCATACCGCACGTTAAAAACGCAGGATGCGTTCCGTATTGGCCGTCAGAAAGCCCACGTTGGACCTGAGGGCCTCGCCCGCGTTGTTGTGCCCTTCCAGGCGCAGGTCGCGCAAAAATTCCAGGCCGCGCGCCCTGGCTTCCTCCAGGTTTTTACCCCAGATGATAGCCAAGGCCAGGTTGGGGTCAAACTCAGTGGGGATTTCATAAGGCTCGGTGCCGGGCACATGGGTCAGCACCGTCAGCCAGGGCTGGTCACGCCAGGCAAAGCGTTCAATGCGCCCCACCCAGGGGGTGAAGCTGTTGTCCGGGTCTTCGGCGATAAGGCGGTATTCTATGCCCACGCCTTCAAACTCTATGTCCGCCTGGGCATAGCCCAGGGGCTGGCCCAGGCCGATGCGGATCTGCTCGGCGATAAGGTCTACGTCGCCCTGACCGCGCACCTTGGAAATGCGGGCGGAAACGCCGTTTTCCACCTGGATGCGGGTGTTCACCTCCATGAGGAAGGGGTCGCCCTGCCGGGTCACGATCCATTCCCAGGTGCCCACGTTGTCGTAGCCTACCTTGCGGGCCATGGTCAGGGAGTAGTCTACAATGTCGTGCAGTACCTTGGCCGCGTCAAAGGTGTACTCCAGAGTTTCAGGCGCAAAGCCGGGGGCCACCTCAATGCGTTTCTGCCGCCCCGTGGACTGAATGGAACAGTTGCGCGTGCCGAAATGCACCGGGTTTGTTCCGCTGCGGTCAGAAACCACCTGCACTTCCAGGTGATTAAAATCGGTGATGCGCTGCTCGATAAGCACGCCCTCGTCCTTGAACTGGCGCAGGGCGTAGCTGCGCACGCGCCGGAACACAGAGCGGAACTGGTCCGGGTCGTACACTTCCTCAATGCCCATGCCGCCGCCGCCCGCCGAAGCCTTAACCAACACCAGAGGCCGCTTAATGCCCTGCTGGGCCTGGAACTCGAAAATATCTTTGGCGATGTGCTCGGCTTCCATCTCATCGTAGATGGGCCTGTCTGAACCCGGCACCGTGGGCACGCCCAGGCTGCGGGCCAGGCGTTTGGTGTTGATTTTATCGCCCAGCTCACGGATGATTTTCCACGAGGGGCCGATGAAAATCATTTTGCGGTCACGCTTGGTCACGCGCCGGGCAAAGCGGAAGTCTTCGGCAAAAAAGCCGTACCCGGGATGCACGGCGGTGCAGCCCGCATCGTCGGCCACGGCCATAAGCTCATTGGCGTCGTGGTAGGAAGCGACGCGGTAGAGGCTTTTTTCGCCCCCGCTCTCACGGGCCAGGCGCACATGGCCGGAGGCCATATCCTCCGTTGTGTACACGGCGGCAAAAGGCAGGCCCAGCTTGCCGCAGGCCCGCATGATGCGCATGGCTATCTCACCCCGGTTAGCCACCAGGACTTTGTGGTTTTGCAAGGCAGTGCCTTCCTGAACGGTATCCAAGCCGTATCTCCTGTAAAAAATCCGCGCCGGGCGGCGCTCAGTGGCGGTTGTTCCGGCCGGCGCAGTGCCGCCGACCCCGGGCGCATACGCCCTCGGCCCTTGTGGGACGGGGCCGTGCGGGCTATACATACGCTGCAGCTGCTCAATATAGCCGCTTTCGACAGGAAAATCCACAGGCGCGGGTCGGGCTCCGCGCAAAATTCGCGCAGCCCCGAACGCGCGCCACGGGTACATGCCCAAGGAAGGATAATGTTATGCAAAATCCGCAGGAAGTCCAGAGCGTGGCCGCAGAGCTGGCCCGACGCATGGCCGCTGGCCGCCGCAGCCTCGCCACAACCTCTGCAAAGGAGACTCCCGTGGGCGTCATTCTGGGCACGGGGCTTTCCGGCCTGGCGGAAAAGATGAACGACCCCATTGCCGTTCCCTATGCCGAGCTGCCGGGCTTTCCCGCATCCAGCGTGGCCTCGCACGCCGGGGCCTTTGTGTGCGGACGCTTTCCCGCACGCTGTGGCGAAGACGACGGCCAGGGCCGCACGGCCCTCATCCAGCAGGGCCGCTGCCACCTTTATGAAGGCCGCAACCCGGCCGAGGTCTGTATGGGCGTGCGGGTTATGGCCGCCATGGGCGTGCGCACGCTCATTGTCACCAACGCCGCCGGGGCCCTCAACCCCAATTTTGACGTGGGCTCCATCATGTGCATGAGCGACATGATCAACCACACCGGGGCCACTCCTCTGGCCGGGCCCAACTGCGCGGATTGGGGGCCGCGCTTTCCCGACATGAGCGAACCCTTTGACCCCGACCTGCGTGCCCTGGCCCTGGAAACGGCCTGTAAGATGGGCTTGCGCCTGGAGCGCGGCGTATACATTGGCGTGCACGGCCCGGAAATGGAAACCCCCGCGGAAACGCGCCTCTACCGCCAGTGGGGGGCGGACGCCGTGGGCATGAGCACCGTGCTGGAGGTCATTGCCGCCCGACATCTGGGCATGCGGGTGCTGGGGCTTTCCTGTCTGACCAATAAAAATCGTCCCGACTGTATGACCCCGACGCCGTTGGAAGAAGTCATCGCTGTGGCGCAGACCACGGGCAAGCAGCTGGGCCGGCTTATCCGCGCCCTGATGACAAAACTCTGAAAAATGCGTACAAGCGCCCCCTACACATTTTTGCAGAGATAATAGAGGCACCTTTTCATGCAGCACAACGAACATCTTCGTAACGTGGCTATCATCGCCCACGTAGACCATGGCAAGACCACTCTGGTGGACGCGCTGTTCAAGCAGGCCGGCGTGTTCCGCGCTGACCAGCAGGTGGACGAGCGCGTCATGGACAACATGGATCTGGAGCGCGAGCGCGGCATCACCATTGCCGCCAAAAACTGCGCCGTCACCTGGCGCGGCGTAAAAATCAACATTATCGACACGCCCGGCCACGCCGACTTCGGCGGCGAGGTGGAGCGCTCCCTCTCCATGGCCACCGGGGCCATTCTGCTGGTGGACTCTTCTGAGGGGCCCCTGCCCCAGACCCGCTTTGTGCTGCGCAAAACCTTGGAAGCCGGGCTGCCCGTGGTGGTGGTCATTAACAAAATCGACCGCAAAGACGCTCGCCCTCAGGAAGTGCTCAACGAAATTTATGACCTTTTCATCGACCTGGACGCCAGCGAAGATCAGCTGGAGTTCCCCGTGCTCTACGCCATCGGGCGCAAGGGCGTGGCCATGAATGCCCTGGACGACGAACAAAAAGACCTTACCCCCCTGTTTGAGGCCATCCTCAGCCATATTCCCGGACCGGTGCACGACCCGGACCAGCCCTTCCAGATGCTGGTGGCGGATCTGGACTATTCCGACTACCTGGGCCGCCTGGCCGTGGGCCGCATCATGCACGGCACCGTGCACGCCAAAGACACCTTGGCCTGCATTGGCGAAGGCGGCCAGGCCCGCCCCCTGCGCGCCACCAAAATTCAGGTCTACGACGGCCTGCAGCTGGCGGAGGTGGAACAAGCCACCCCCGGCGACATCGTGGTTATGGCCGGCATTGAGGACGTGACCATCGGCGACACCATCTGCACCCGAGAGAACCCCCGCGCCCTGCCACGCATCCGCGTGGACGAGCCCACCGTGGCCATGCGCTTTGGCATCAACACCTCTCCTCTGGCCGGACGCGAAGGCAAAATCGTGCAGAGCCGCGCCATCCATGACCGGCTTATCAAGGAAACCCTGCGCAACGTGGCCATCCGCGTGGAAGACACGGCGGACAAGGACGCCTTTCTGGTCAAGGGCCGGGGCGAATTTCAGATGGCCATCCTTATCGAAACCATGCGCCGCGAAGGTTTTGAACTCTCCGTGGGGCGGCCGCAGGTTATTCTGAAAAAGGACGAAACCGGCGCTGTCATTGAGCCGGTAGAACGCCTCTATGTGGACTGCGACGAAACCTTTATGGGCGTGGTGACGGACAAGCTGGCCCAGCGCAAAGGCCGCCTGCTCAACTGCGTCAACAACGGCACGGGCCGGGTGCGGCTGGAATTTTCCGTACCGTCGCGCGGGCTTATTGGCTACCGCGACGAATTTCTTACGGACACCAAGGGCACCGGCATCATGAACTCTTACCTGGAAGGCTACGACCGTTGGCGCGGCGATTTCCCCTCCCGCTACACGGGCTCCATCGTGGCGGACAGACCCGGCAGCGCCGTGGCTTACGCCCTGTTCAACCTTGAACCGCGCGGCGTGCTCTTTGTGGAGCCCGGCGACCCGGTCTACGAGGGCATGATCGTGGGCGAACACAACCGTGAAAACGATATCGACGTCAACGCCACCAAAGAAAAGAAACTCACCAACCTGCGCGCAGCGGGCAAGGACGAAAACGTCATCCTTACTCCGGTGAAAAAAATGACCCTGGAGCACGCCCTGCACTTTGTGCGTGAAGACGAGCTGGTGGAAGTGACCCCGCAGTCCCTCCGTTTGCGCAAACTGGAGCTTTCCGCCCAGAAGCGCTACCAGATGGCCGGCAAAAAAGCCAAGAGCTAGCGCGTGACGTTGAAATTGAGCTGGCGGCTGCGCGCGCCGATATCCGCCATAAAGGCGTAAGCGCGGCTTGGCCCGTTATGACGAAGGAAGCTACGGGCAAAGACAGCAGCACCGGGCAGTTGCGCTGTCCACAGCCGGACTGGGCCGCTTGAAATTTTGAGAACAGAAATTCTCAAAAATAACCTGTTCTGAGCCCGGCCCGGCGGTTCTTCCCAAAGACGCTTGGGGAAAGCGGTTGCCCGTGCAGGATGAGCCGGTTTTCATAGTGTACCTCGCGAGGGCGTGCGGCAACAACGCGCGCCCTCGTATTTTGTGCCGTTGTACGGAGGCTTTCATCCCCATGAACCGGATTGCCGCCATTTTTCCCACTGCCGACGCTGTAACGCTGGGGCCGCTGGCCGCCCTGTTTGCCGACAATCCGCGCCTTCCCGTGCAGATGCTGGCCTTCTGCGCGGTCTTTCTTTACTTTTTTCTGTTCTGGCGAAAGCTGGGGCCCGCCCCGGCCAAGGGCGCCATCACCCCCCGCTCCTGCCCGCCTGTTGCCGGGCAGCTCTGCCGCGAAACGTCTGCGGACGCCTCCCCCCTTTCCCCCCTGGCTGTGGATTATCTGCGCAACGCCACCCGCATCAGCGGCCGTGGCCTGGCCGCCGCCTTTCTGGACCTGACCCTCAAGGGCCTGTGCGCCGTCCACAAGGCCGACACAGGCGGCTACGTTCTGGAACCGCGCCCCTTGCCGGAACGGACAGCGCAGGCTCTGGCCGACGAAGAACGCGCGGTCTACGACGCCCTGATCCGCCAGGCCGACGACGGCAGGTTGGTCCTGCGCCCCTGCCAGGCTGGCCTGCGCGCCATAGCGGCCGCAGCACGTCACTGCCTGCAGCGTCGCTTTCCCGCCGCCTGGAGGCTCCAGACGCGGGCGGCGGTGGCGGGCTGGTTTGTGCTCTTGCCGCCGGCGCTCGTCGTCAGCGTGCTGGAGACGGATCTTGTGGGCCTGACGGCCGCGGCTGGGCTGCCGCCGGAAACCACGCCAGCCGCCGTCTGCGGCCTGTTCTGCACGGTCCTGGCCACGTCCCTGGCGATGGCTCCCAGGGGGACGGCCTGGCGTTGCCTCATCGGGCTGACGGCGGGCGGACTGCTCTGCGGCGGCCTGTGGGCGCTCCATGTGCAGGGATTTTTGCCCAGCGTGCAGTGGGTACTGCCCGCGCTTACGCTGCTTACGGCCCTGATCTTCACGGCCGCCCTCAAAACGCCCAGCCAGGCCGCGCGAACAGCCCTGGACGGCATTGAAGGCCTTGCCCTGTATCTCCGCGACGCCGGAAGCCCGGATAGGGAACGCACCGACCATACGGCCGGACTGGAGCCCCCGTCCGCCGCCTTCCGCCGCCTGCTGCCCTATGCCCTGGCCCTGGGGCTGGAAAAAGCCTGGTGCGACCGCTGTGCCGCCCCGCGGGACGTCGCCGCGCTGCAAGACGTGGCCGTGGACGCGGACCTGACCCGACGCGGCTGGGGACACTTTTTGCGCAGCTTCAGACAGGCAGTGGACGCGGCCATGGCCTCTCCCAGGCCCGCATCCCGGAAAAGTCTCCCCGGCCTTGCGGATAGCGACGCATAAACCCATTGCAACACAAGGCCCTTACGGCTGTACCTTCAAAATCCGCTCAAAATCCGTTCCCGTCCGGCGGCAGAACCTTGCACACGCCACGCAGCACGCGGGCCTTGCAGACGAGTTCAGGCCGGTATTCAAAGTGCATAAGGTCGTACTCGTGCCATTTGCCGCCCCAGATAAAGCCCGCGTCCTCAAAGGCCGCCACAATGGCCGAGGGGTAGCCCTTCTGCAGGGGATGGGGCCGCAGGGGGCTCCAGCGCCAGTAGGTGGCTATGCCGGGGCTGATGTCCAGGGCAATGCCGAAGGCGTGCGGGCTCAGACGGCTGGTGCCGGCAATGCGCCGCCAGGTGAAGCCACCGTCCATCTTGAGCAGGGGGCGCAGGGCGGACGTTTGCCGCACCGCCAGGGCAAGGCGCGCGTCCACGTCCCGCAGGGCCCTGGCCGCAGGCGCGGCCAGTTGCAGCCCTTGCCCCAGAAAACGCGCGGCCTGCAGCCCGGCGCGCACGGCCGCTTGATTTTCGCCGTACAACGCGCGCAAGAGAGCGTAGGAACGTCGCCGCCCCGGCGAGACGCCCAGGGGCGTTTCCGGCCTGTCCGGCTCCAACGGGTAGGGCTCGGCCATACTGCTGCGCACGTCCACATCCCAAAGGGCGTCGGCGTCGGGATCCGCCAGCGCCAGCCCCAAAGCAGCCGCGTCGGCCGCCAGGGGCGCGGCGTAAAGCACGCGCCGGCCGTCCTTCAGCAGCAGCCAGCGGCCCTCCGCGTCGTCCGCAAAGCCTTTTATCTGCGGATACGCCATACGCAGACAGTAAAGGTCCAGACGGGCCACGGCCGCGTCGTCCAGCTGATCCAGGACGGCGGCCTCCTCGGAGCGGGCGGCAGCCGCATCCTCCAGGGGTGCGGCCCGCGTAACCTGCGGCAGCGCCCCACACAGCACCAACACGATGAAGAAAAAATAACGCGCCATGCGGACAAGCCTACGCGCCGCCGCCTTGTCAAGGCAAGCGCTTTTGCGTACACCTGCGCCATGTCCCCCTGGAAATTCTTTCTTGTCACCTTCGGCTGCAAGGTCAACCAATACGAAACCGAAGCCCTGCGCGAGGCTTGGCAGCGCCTGGGCGGCGAGGAATGCGACGACCCGGCCCAGGCTGCGGTAATCTGCGTCAACAGTTGCGCCATCACCGCCAAAGGCGAGCGAGACGCCCGCAACGCCGTCTACCGCCTGCGGCGCACGGCCCCACAGGCGCGTCTGATCCTCACGGGTTGCGCCGCGCGCCTGTTCGCGGACTATAAGCCCCGCCCCGGCGCTTTCTGGGCCGCACCGGACCTGCTGCTGCCGCAGGAACACAAAAGCCTGCTTCTGCAGGGCCCCTGGCCCGCCCCTGACGCGCCCGCTGCGACGGCCCTTTTCCCCGACAAGCCGGGCGGCAGGCCCCCCGCCGCAGTTCCGCACGCAACTCCGGACGCCGCCTTTCCGCCCTTCAGCATTGCGCGCTTCAAGCGTGCCCGCCCCGTGCTCAAGGTGCAGGACGGCTGCGCCCACCGCTGTACCTACTGCATCGTGCCCTTGACCCGCGGCCGCCCGCGCAGCCGCCCTGTGGCGGACATTGTGGCCGAAGCCCGCCGCCTGCTGGCGGCCGGACACGCGGAAATCATGCTTTCGGGCATTAACCTGGCCCAGTACGGGCGTGATGCGGCTACCGGGGACTTTTGGAGTTTGCTGACCACCCTGGACGCTGCCCTGGCCCCGGAGTATGCGGGGCGGGCGCGCCTGCGCATCAGTTCTCTGGAGCCGGGCCAGCTGGACCAACGCGGGCTGGACGCCCTGTGCTCCTGCCGTCTGCTCTGCCCGCAGTTGCACATTTCGCTGCAGCACGCCAGCCAAAGCGTGCTCAAACGCATGGGGCGCGGCCATTACACCGCCGCCATGCTGTCCCACGCCGTGGAGGCGCTGGCCCGGCACTGGCCGCGCATGGGCCTGGGGGCGGACATCATTGCGGGCTTTCCCGGTGAAACGGAAGCGGACGTGCGCCTGCTGGAAGATTTTTTGACGGCCCTGCCCCTCACCTATGCCCACATCTTTCCCTATTCACGACGGCCGGGCACGGCGGCAGACCGCTTTGCCGACCAGCTGCCCCACAAGGAAAAGCTGGAACGCGCCGCACGCCTGCGCGCTCTGGCGGCCCGCAAACAGCAGGCTTTTCTGCAAGCCCAGCTGACCCTGCCCCGCATGCTTCTGGCCCCGGACGCCCGCCAAAGCGGCCCGCCCGCCGGGCAAAAAGGTGGTCTGATCCACGGCGTCAACGAATACTACGCCGCCTGCCGCCTGCGCCCAGCACCGGCAACCGCCACAGCACAAGAAAAAAGCCACGATACCAACGGGCTTTTGCCCGTCCGCCCCGTGGCTGTGCTGGAAAAAGAACTGTTGGTGGAAGTGCTGCCTGCGGGCTCCGCGTCCTGACGCGCCCGCGTATTACAGTTCACGGCCCCCAGAGTCTGACGTCAAAGTGCGCGGCAATCCCTCAAGGATTGCCGCGCACTTCCGCCCATATGGCAGCGTTTACTTCTGCAAAAGGCCTGCACGCCCCCACGGACGCCGCGCCTGACCGCGGCCCGGAGCACGGCCCTAAGCGGTTCGCAGACATTCCCGCAGAGAAGAAACGCCGCAGGAATGCACCATCTGCAAGGGGATATTGCGCGACTTGGCCACCTGCACAGCTTTGCGCTTGGCCTCGTGGGAAATTTTGTTGGTAAAGACAATGAGCGCATCCGGGTTGCCGATCTTGTCCACAAAATTGCGCTCGTTGCGGGTGATGAACTTGAGGGAATGCCCACCCTGCTCCGCCGCCGCCATATAGTCTTTTTTCAGTCGGTCCATACCGCCGATGAGGGTAACGCACATTTTGTCCTCCTGCCTGGCCGTCGTCTACGACGCCCCTTGCTGTTTTGACGTTGTCGTTGCCCTTTGTATAATTGAAATTGAATTTCAAAGTCAAGCAAAATTTCCGATTATTTTCCTATCATCCATATTTTTTTGCCCCAGCTCCCGCGGCGGCTCAAGGTCATGCCCAGGACTTGGCGAAACGCGCCCCCCACGATATGCTGCCCCGGTTCCCTGCGCGCCCCCTTGGACGCGCGTTTCACCACCTACTGCAAGAGGAAGCCATGCTCCGTTCCGGCCTTTTGCTCTTTGCCCTGGTGTTTTGCCTTGTTGGCGCGGCCCAGGCCAAAGAGTACCAGTTTACCTTCGTCACCATGGACATTCCCGATTCCTGCCACTTTATGCCGCGTGAAGGGGCCATTTTTGTCCAGGACGACAACAACCACTTTTTTACCCTGGATATCAAACCCGTGGACGCCGCCACGGATCCGGCAGCCTACGCCGCCACGCTGGCCGCCAATCAGAACGGCGGCGCTGTACGCGCTGCAGACGGGGCCTGGAGTTTCAACGTCACGGGGCGTTCCGTTCCCTATGCCGTTACCGTCCTGGCCGACGCCGACCATATGATTACCATGTATACGGATATGCGGCGCGCCCAGTGGCCTGAAGACCTCAAAACGGCCCTGAACTCGGCCAAGGGCAAAGACCCGGCCGTGGACGCGCTGCTGCGTAGGATTATAGCCGTGCATTAGAGCAGGTTATTTTTGCGAATTGGTATTCTCAACGGTCACGGCACGCTCGTGCCAACGCTTAACCGTGCAAATGAATTGCGCTTACGCCTCCACGGCGGACGGCTGCTTACGCAACCATCAGGGCATTGCAAAATTGTAATGCCCTGAAAGGCTGATGGCCACTAAAGGGACAAGACCAACCCCTTCCTCGTTGCTCCCGGCCGGGGCGCGGCTTCTGCATTACCTGAAAAAAGTTTTTTGAAGGATGGGGGGCGTGGGGGGAAGGGGAGATCTTCCCTACCACCGGCGCAGGCGAAAAGCGCGCAGCAGCAAAATGCAGGCTGCACCGCCAAAGGCGCACTGCCAGGGGGGCAAATGGACCTGACGGACCAGGACCAGACTGACGGCAGCCCCCAGGGCGGCTGCGGTGGCGTAGAGGTCTTCCTCCAGAGCCAGAGCGGTATTCCCCTGAAGGATATCGCGCACGAGGCTGCCGGCGAGGCCCACGCCAAGGCCCAGGATCAAAGCGCCTGTGGCTTCCAGGCCCAGGGCAGCGCTTTTGGCGGCGGCCAGGCCGGTAGCCAGGGCCAGACCAAAGGCGTCTGCCAGAAAAAAAACCGCCCGGAGCGGCAAGAGCGCGCCGCCGGCAGGCCAAGCAGGCCGCCCGCCAGGGTTGCAGCAAGGCAGGCGGGCTGGTCCAGGGCCAGGAGGGGCATACCCAGGAGGGCGTCGCGCAGCAAGGGCGGGGCCAACCCGGCCAGGCAGGCCAGGGCCAATGCGCCGCCCGCGCGGGCGCCCCCCGTGCGCGCCAGGCAGGATGCGGCGGCGGCCAGCATAAAGCCGGCCGCCAAATCAAGGAAAAGCAGCGGGCCAAAGCCCGTAGCGCTTAAGGTCACTTGGCAAGCTCCACGGCCCTGCGCTCTCGGATAACCGTGACCCGAATCTGGCCGGGGTAGGTCAGGTTCTTTTCGATCTTGGCCGCAATATCTTTACAGAGCAGATAGGTGGCGTCGTCGTCCACCTGGTCGGAATTGACCATGACGCGGATTTCGCGCCCAGCCTGAATGGCGTAGGCCTTGCTTACGCCGGAGAAGCTGGTGGCGATGCCCTCCAGGTCTTCCAGACGCTTGACGTAGTTTTCCAGCAGTTCCTTGCGGGCGCCGGGGCGAGCGCCGGAAATGGAATCGGCGGCCTGCACCAGCACGGCCAGGGCGGTAGAGGGGCGCTGGTCTTCGTGGTGTGCGGCAATGGCGTGGACGATCTCCTGACTTTCATTGTACTTTTTGGCCAAGTCTGCGCCAATGAGGGCGTGGGGGCCTTCCACTTCGTGGTCCACGGCTTTGCCGATATCGTGCAACAGGCCAGCGCGTTTGGCTTTTTTCACGTCCATGCCCAGCTCGGCAGCCATCATGCCGCAGAGGGCGGAAACCTCAAGGGAATGCTGCAGGACGTTCTGGGTGAAGGAGGTGCGGTAGCGCAGCTGTCCCAGCAGTCGGACCAGCTCCGGGTGGATGCCGTGCACGCCGGCGTCAAAGGTAGCCTGTTCGCCCACTTCACGCACCTGGGCGTCCAGCTCCTGTTCGCATTTCTGGACAACGTCCTCAATGCGGGCAGGGTGGATGCGGCCGTCCTGGATGAGCCGTTCCAGGGCCATCTTGGCCACCTGGCGGCGCAGGGGGCTGTAGGCGGAAAGGATGACGGTCTCCGGCGTGTCGTCAATGATCAGGTCCACGCCGGTGGCAGCCTCCAGGGCGCGGATATTGCGGCCCTCACGGCCGATAATGCGGCCCTTCATGTCCTCGCTGGGCAGGGTCACGGCGGTGACGGTCTGCTCGTTGACGTAGTCGCCGGCGTAGCGCTGAATGACGTTGCAGAGGATTTCCTTGGCTTTCCGATCGGCTGTTTCGTGCGCTTCCATTTCGATCTGGCGGATCATGCGCGCTGATTCGTGCCGGGTTTTGGCCTCAATCTCCTGAAAAAGTTTGGCCTTGGCCTCTTCGGCCGTGAAGCCGGCAATCTGGGCCAGGCGCTGTTCCTGCTCCTCAATGCGGGTCTGCAAAAAGGTTTCGGATTCGACAAGCTGGCGTTCCTTGCGGGCCAGGTCTTTTTCGGAGGCCAAGAGGTCCTGTTCCCTGGCGGTGGCTTTTTCCAGCTTTTCTTCCAGGCGATTGCCCATTTCCTCCAGTTTACGTTCGCGGGCCTTGAGCTCGCGTTCCCGCTCCTTGAATTCGTTTTCCAGCTCACGCTTCTGGTTGAAAAGATCGTTCTGCCCCTGAACGAGGATTTCTTTTTTCTGCGCCTGAGCCTCCTTGCGGGCCTCGGTCACTATGCGCTTGGCCAGTTCGTCGGCATCGCCCAGGCGTTTTGCTGTGGCGCGTCGGTCCACGACCACGCCCAGCGCAACGCCGCACACGGCTGCCGCCGCCAGCGCAAGAATCAACAATGGGTCCATGAATCCAGCCTCTCTTTTATCAAGACGGGACCGACCAGGGGTCGGCCCGGAGAACACCGGCAACCGACTGGCGTCGGAAGCCGTAGCAATAGCGCCCCAAGGGGCTGCTGCCCTGGCTGGATGCGCCGCCGAACGCGGCATAAGGATGGCGTTGCACAGAAAAAGCGTTCCGGCCGGAGCCGGAACACCACAACAACCGGGAAAGATTGACGCTTCCCCAGAGCGCCGTGTCATGCTTGCGGTACAGAAACCTGGATACCCAGGTCGGGCGCCTGTGTGCCCCTCTCAGGCTTCCCGGTCGCGCCGGGCGTGCACACAAGAGACAGTGACGGCTCCCTTTAACAATACTTGTCAGGTTAGCACCGAGGCATAAATCACGCACACCCCAGGGAAACGCCGGGAGTCACGCGGACTCCTCTATCTTTGAAAGCAGGCCGTGCACCCCGTGGCGCAACGCGGCGAGCTCCTTCTGCGATTGCAACAAATCATCCGCCAGCCCAAGGGCCAAAAAGGTCAGCAGAATATCCTTGGTCTGCCCTTTAGAGAACCTCTGCTCCTGGTCAGCATACCGTTCTTCCAACAGCCGGACAGCTTCCCGCACGCGTTTCATGTCCGCGCCGGGCTTGAAGTCGACGCTCAACCCGAGAACGGAGAGGTTGATGGCATCCTGATTCACAGAGACCTACTCGACGCTGTCGTGCTCCTGAATATCGTGCAGCAGGGCGTCGATGCGGCCCAGGGCCGCCTTACGCGTCTGCTCCTCTTTTTCAAGAGCTTCCAGCAGTCTCAGGTTTTCCTCTTCCAATGCGGCCTTGTCCGCCCCCATAGCGGCAGACTCCGTGCGCAGACGCGCATTTTCCGTCTTGAGGCGGTCGAGCCTGTCCAAAAGTGCCGCGACTTGCTTTTCGAGCTGTTCCAGAAGTTCCATGGGTCCAATCTAGCACCGAGGCAGGCCCTTGGCAAGAAAGGAGATGCCCCAAGGTCATAAAAAACCCCGGAGCGTGCCGGGGATTTTTTACAGGCGGTGCAACCTTTACCGCGCAGCTTGCGGCGCGATGCCGCGAGAGCCGCACTAGAGCATTTAACACTTGAAATGCTCGCTTACGGCAGGCAAAAGCCTGCCTTCTCGCATTTCGTGGCAAGGATTTTCAAGAAAATCCTTGCAGAGCAGTTAGCTCATTTCATTCGCTAACTGCTCTAGCCTTTGCGGGGCAGGTTTTTTTGTCGTCCCCTGGCTATGGCCAGCTCGCCCGCGGGCACATCTTTGGTGATGACTGAACCCGCCCCCACCAGGGCGCCTTCGCCCACGCTGACGGGCGCCACCAGGGCCGTATTGCTGCCGATAAAGGCGCGCTCGCCAATGAAGGTCTGGTATTTGTGCTTGCCGTCGTAGTTGCAGGTAATAGTGCCTGCGCCGATATTGCTGCCCGCACCGATGGCCGCATCACCCAGATAGGTGAGGTGGTTGGCCTTGGCCCCCCTGCCCAGGCGGGTTTTTTTCAGCTCCACAAAGTTGCCCACATGGGAGGCTTCTTCCAGCACCGCGCCGGGCCGCAGGCGGGCAAAGGGCCCCACCAGCGCGCCGGGCCCCACCACAGCCCCTTCCAGATGCGAAAAAGACCGCACTTCGGCCCCGGCGGCCAGCTCGCAATCCCGGATTAGGCAGTGCGAAGCCACACTGGCCCCGCGGGCCACGCGGCTCACGCCATAGATTTCGCACGGGCCGGTGAGCTCCGCGCCCGGCTCCACCAGCGCCCTGGGGCCCACCCGCACGGCGTCAGGGGCGTGCAGCATGACCCCGGCGTCCAGCAGCCCTTCCACTATTCTGGTCCGCAGAGTCTCTTCCATCTGCGCCAGCTCCCGCGGCGCATTGACGCCCAACAGGGCCGCGTCCCGCCCGCAGCGCACGCCGCGCACCCGGTACTTGCGGGCCACGGCCAGGGCCACCAGGTCTGTGATGTAGTACTCGCCGCTTTTGTTTTTGTTGCCCACCTGGGGCAGCAGTTGCGCCGCGGCGGCCAGATCGCACAGGTACATGCCGGCGTTGACCTCGTTACTTGCGGGGCCCAGCAGGGCGGGGTCGTAATCCTTAGCTTCCACAATGGCGGTCACGGCGTCGTCCCGCCGCACCACCCGCCCGTAAGCGCCGGGATTGTCCACCTCAATGGTGGCGAAGGCCAGGTCTGCGCCCATGCCCTCGGCCAGGAACTGGCGCACCAGACTTTCAGAAAGCAAGGGCACATCGCCGTTGACCACCAGCACTTGGCTGCAGCCCGCTTCTGTCAGCGCGGGCAAGGCCTGCAGCAGGGCGTGGCCCGTGCCCAGCTGTTCCTTCTGCAGCACGAAGCGCGCCTGGGGAAAGGCGGCCTGCACCAGATCGGCCCGGTGCCCGGCCACAATCCAGACGTCCTCGCCAAAAACGGGGCGCAGGGCCTCCAGCACGCAAGCCAGCATGGGCTCGCCCAGAAGGGTTTGCAGCACTTTGGGCTTGTCGGAATGCATGCGGGTGCCCTTGCCCGCCGCCAGAATCAACGCCGCAGTCTTCGGCATGGTTTGCTCCTTGAAAAATAACGGACTGCGCGTCCGCTACTTCTTCCAATCAAAGGTAAAGACCTGCTCCACATCGGGGTGCAGGCTGTGGTGCACGGGGCAGGTCTGAACCACGCGCGCAAGCACGGTCTTGTCCTTGGCGCTGAAGGGCCGATCCGGCATATGAAAGACCACTTCCACCCGCCCCAGACGCGCGGGTGAGCCTTCGTGCATGACGGCGTTCACGTCCGTTTCCATACCCGTCACGTCCAGGTTGTGGTGGGCGGCGTAGCCCGCTATCACCGTGGAAGCGCAGCAGCCCAGGGAGGCCACGCAAAGATCCACGGGCGAGAAGCTGTCTTCCTGGCCGCCGTGATCCTTGGTGGGCGTCACTTCCAGTCGTGCGCCGCTGCCGGGGTGCACGCATTCCATACGCATATTGCCAAGGTACTTGATTCTGGCGTTGCTCATGGGAACCTCCATAAAAACACGCGGTGCGACCGCGCGGCAAAAGGGCGCAAAGACGGGCCGTCCCCGTCAGCGTTGCCAGTGGAAGGTAAAGACCTGCTCCACGTCCGGGTGCAGGGTCAAGTGCACGGGGCAGGTCTGGGTGCAGCGTTCCATAATGGTCTTTTCCTTCTGGGAATAGTCCCTGTCGGGCATGTCAAAGACCACTTCCACCTTGCCGATGCGGCGCGGGTCTGCACTCATGGTCTTGGTGATGTTCATGGTTGTGCCAGTAATGTCCACGCCGTGGCTTTGGGCATAAATGCCGATGATGGTCATGGCGCAGGCCCCAAGAGCTGTGGCGCAGAGGTCCGTGGGCGAAAAGGACGCGCCCTTGCCCTGATTGTCCGTGGGGGCGTCGGTGATGATTCTGGTGCCGCTCTGGTTGTGGACGCATTCCACACGCAGATCCCCCAGATACGTGGCGCTGACGGTTGCCATAACAATTCCTCCATCAATAGATGAAACCATGCTGCGCCGGGACGGCCGGAGCAAAGCCTCAGCCGAAGGCGCTGTGCTCCCGCAGGATATTACAGGCTATGACCAGCAAGGTCAGCCCGCCCAGCAGTTCGGCCCAGGCGTTGAGCGAACAGATATTGGCCAGAGTCTTGCCCAGAAATACGCCGCAGGCCGTAACCAATGCACAGACCAGGCCGATGCAGAACGCCGGACCCCAGACCGGAGTGCCCAGAATGGCAAAGGAAAGACCCACGGCCAGGGCGTCCACACTGGTGGCCACGCTCAGCAACAGCAAATTGCGCCCGGCCGCCGGGTCCACAGCGGGGCGCGCACAGGCCGCACGCCCCCGCCAGGCGGCAGAGCCGGAAAACACCATCTTGCCGCCGATCCAGGCCAGCAGGGCAAAGGCTATCCAGTGGTCCCAGGCCTCCATGTAGCCCCGCACGGAAAGGCCCAGACCCCAGCCCAGCACCGGCATGGCAAACTGAAAAAAACCAAAGGCCCCTGAAAGCCGCAGATATTGCCCAGCACTGGGCGCGCGCAGCGCACAGCCCGAAGCCACAGCCACGGCAAAGGCGTCCATGGAAAGGGCCAGGGCCAACCCCAGAATGGCGAGGACAGACATAACGCTCCTTCTTCCGACCCATGGCCCGCAACGGGCCGCAAGCCATGAGTATAAGTCAGGAAGGAATACCCCGCAAGAGCGTGGCCCACGGCCTTGCCGACCCGCATCTGTACGGACTGGTTCCGCGACGTTCAGACTTGTCCGGCTCTGGCCGGGCGCACGGACGCTGCAGATTTGGCCGCACATGGCAGCCTGCAAGGCCCGGGCGGCTGCGGTCGCGCCTGCACCACGGGGTGCCGGTCCTATTGGAAACACCCAACGCGGCAGCACTGCGGGCATGGCCGCACGGCCCCCGCCCTTGCGGCCAAAGCCGCTACAAGATACAAGAGCGGCCATGCACACGTTTTCCACCTGGTTTCTCTATTGGCAGTGGCTGTTAAGCATCCTTTCCCTGGGGGCGGCGGCCGCTGCGGGCCTGCCCGGCATCCTGATCCTGACCCTGCTGGCCGGGCGGCGCGGCAACGCCCGTCTCTGCGCCTTCGGGGCCGGGCGCATGGCCCGGCTGGCCTTCCGCCTGGCCCCCCTGGGCATCGTCTGCGCGCTGGGCGAGCACCTGGGCCTGCTGGTGCAACTGCGCGGCCCGGCCGGGCTTACGGGCCTTTACCCCTTGCACCCGGTCATGCTGCCCGCCACCACTGCCGTGCTGGCCTGGCTGGCGGGCATGGTCTGCCTGTTTTTTTATCTGAAGGCAGACGCCGCAGCCCCCCTGCCCGCCCTGCCGCCGGTGGACCAGCGTCGCGCCAAGGGCAAAAAAATCGCCCCGGACCCGGCCCTGAGCCAATGGGAAGAACCGGAATTTCGCAGCCGCCTGTGTCTGGCTCTGGCGGCGCTGATCTGCTTTTTTACCGCCCTGACCCTGCCGCGCTGGCCCTTTGCCGGGCTGCCGCAAGGTATGGAACTGAGCACGGCGGCTCAGGCCGTGTTTTCCACATCCCTCCACGACCTGTTCGCCGCTCTGGGCCCGGCGGGCGCGGCGGCCCTGCTGGTTCTGACCCGGCTGCGCAAGGGGCCGGAAGGCACGCCCCTTGAAACGGATGCCTTACGCAAGGCCGGGCGCTGGTGCGCCCTGTGGGCCTTTCTCGGCTACATTCCCCGCTGTCTGGACCGCTGGGGCCTGTTTGTGGGCATTTCTCTGCGGCCCGGCCCCTTGCCCCCGGACGTGGCGGCGGAGGCTCTGGGCCTGACGCCCCTGACCCTGGCCATTGCCTGCTGGATTCTGATTTTCGCGCTGCGCGCGCCGCGCCGCATTCTCTGGCTCAACTTCCTGGCCATCTTTTTTCTGCTGGTACGCCAGAGCCTGCCCTTTGTGCTGCGTCTGGCGCAGTAGGCCGCACCCGCCCCAGCGGCGGAACAGTTCGTCAATTTTTACCCGCAGCAATCGCCCCGGCCGCCGCAAGCGCCGGGGCGTTCCGTTTTTTTTCTTTTCTGGCTCGCTCTTTGCATACAAATCTGCCAAGGGCCGTCAGGTCCGCGCACGACAGCCGCGTCGCCCTACGGCGCGGGGCTGCCAACCAAGGAGCAAGACTATGCAGGCGGGCATGTACAGCGGGCTGTTCGGCGCGCTGACCACCGAACACCGGATGAATTTCATCGCCAATAATTTGGCGAACGTGAACACGCGCGGCTACAAGCGCGACACCCTGGCCTTCAAGGATACCATGGTCACCTACGCCCATGACGAAATCCGTGAGCCCATTCTCAACCTGCGCTCCAAGCCCCTGTTCCCGGAGCCGCACAATGCCGCCAGAGCGCGCATAGCCGTAGCGCGCACGGACTTCTCGCAGGGGTCCATGCAGTTTACCGGCAACGCGCTGGACGTGGCCATCAACGGCGAAAACGCCTTTTTCCGCGTGACCACGCCCAACGGGGCCTTTCTTACCCGCAACGGAGCCTTCTCGCTCAATGCCGACGGCGTGCTCATGACGCCGCAGGGCTATACGGTGCAGGGGCTGGGCGGCGGCAACATCGTCATCCCGCCCGGCACGCGCAACATTCAGATCAGCGGCGACGGGCAAGTGCTGGCCGACGGCGCGCTGGTGGACCAGCTGGCCCTGGTCAATGTGGACAACCTGCAGAATCTGGAAAAGCAGGGCGACAACCTCTACCGGCCCCGGCAGAATGTGCAGGTGGCCGAAGGCAACGCCTACCTGGACGGCGCGCGTCTGGAACAGGGGTTTACCGAGGCGGCCAACGTGGAGGTGGTTTCGGAAATGGTCAACATGATCGAAGTGCAGCGGCAGTTTGAGGCCTATCAAAAAGTCATGCAGACCTCCGACAGCCTGGACCGCAACGCCACGGAAAAGGTCGGCCGCCGCCAGGGCTAACCCCGACGCGCCGCACAGCAAGGAGCTTCTCTTATGATGCGTTCTCTCTGGACAGGCGCCACCGGCATGGTGGCCCAACAGCTCAACATAGACGTCATTTCCAACAACCTGGCCAACGTGAACACCACGGGCTTCAAGAAAAGCCGCGCTGAATTCGAAGACCTTATGTACCAGACCATGCGCATGGCCGGGTCCATCACTGAAGGCGACAACCGCCTGCCCGTAGGCATTCAGGTGGGCCTGGGCACCCGCCCCACGGCTGTGCACAAATTCTTTACCCAGGGCGACTTTCAGAATACGGGCAACGCCCTGGATGTCGCCATTGAAGGCGACGGCTTCTTTCAGGTGGATGTGAACGGCGAGCTCATGTACACTAGGGCGGGTTCCTTCAAGCTCAACCAGGACGGCACCGTGGTCACGGCCAACGGCTATATCCTCCAGCCGGAATTTGCCGTGCCCGCCGAAACCAAGACCGTCTCCATCTCCTCTTCCGGACACATTGCGGCTCTGGACGCCCAGGGGCAGGAACTGGCCGGGGCCGAAATACCCCTCTATACCTTTATCAACCCTGCCGGGCTGGACGCGCGCGGCCGCAACCTCTTTACCCCCACCGAGGCTTCCGGCGACGCCGTGGAAGGCGTGCCCGGCACGGACAACGTGGGCACCCTGGCTCAGGGCTTTCTGGAAATGTCCAACGTGGAAGTGGTGGACGAAATGGTCAACATGATCGTGGGCCAGCGCGCCTATGAGGTCAATTCCAAATCCATCCAGACCTCTGACTCCATGCTGGGCATCGCGGTGCAGCTCAAGCGCAGCTAAGGCGGATGCGGACTATGTGGCGCGCCCTGCTATCCCTTTACGGCAGACCGGTTTTCGGCACGGCCCCGACGCCTGCAACCGCACGGCTCCACAGCTTCGGACGCCGCGCCCTGCCCCTCCTGCTGGCGGCAACCCTGCTGCTCTCTGTGTCGGCGCGGCCGTCCCTGGCCGGCCCCATGGGCGGCGTGCCGCAGGCCGTATGGCAGGACAACGACCGCGACCATCGGCGCTCCCCCAGCCAGATCAAACACCAGCTGGGCCAACAAGACAACGTGGCGCGCATCGCCCTGCCCCCCGACGCCCAAAAGGTACGCGCCGCCAGGACCGGGACTCTGCTGGCCAATGGCCAGACGCCCCTGGCGGCCGATGGCCAGGTCAGCATCCTTGGACAGGACGACTGGCGGCTTAAAATCCTGCCCGCCGCCGTGGTCCACGCTGACACGGTGCTGCTGGGCGAAATAGCCGTGCCCCTGGGCCGCATGGACCTATCCCTCTGGGAGCAGCTGCGCGCCAAGCCGCTGTGGCCCGCTCCCACGCAGGAGGGCAAACCCCTGCAGGTCAACCGTTCACGACTTTCCTACGCCCTGCGCCAGGCCCTGGGGCCGGAGGTGGCCGGCCGCTGCATTTTGCCCACATCGCTGTCCATCCAGCGCGGCGGTCTGGTCTTTCAGGAAGATGATCTGCGGGCCTACGTCGTCAAAAGCCTGACGCCGCAGCTGGCCGCCATGCCCGGCGAAGCCGAGCTGAACGAATTTCGCCTGCCTGACTATATTTTTCTGGCCCACAGCCGACAGCGCGTACAGCTGGAGCCGGGCCGCCTTTCACCGGGGCGCGTTTCTCTGCGTTTTGCCGTGGAAGAAGCCGACGGCACGGTGCTGCGCCGCCTGGCGGGCACGGCCAACCTGACCCTCTGGGTCACGGTGCCTGCCGCCGTTCAGGCCATGAACAAGGGCGACGCTCTCACGGCCCAGTCCGTCACCTTTCTCAAGGTCAATGCCAGTCAGCTGCGTTCCGTGCCCTGGGACGGGCGCGGCGGTCCCTGGCAGCTCACGCGCGGGCTCAGCGCGGGCGAACCCATACTGCAAAGCGACCTGGCCAGCCAGCTTATGGTACGGCGCGGCGACGTGGTCAACCTGATCTACGCGCGCGGCAACCTGCGCATCACTACCCAGGCCCAGGCCCTGAACGACGGCGAACCGGGAGCCACTATTCCGGTGCGGAATTTGCAAACCAAAAAGCAGGTCTATGCCATAGTGCGCGACGGCAGCACCGTGGAAATACACTAGCGCGCGTCCTTTGCCGGATGCCGCGCCCTGCCCAACAGGAGAAGGCCATGCAGGCACGTTACACCATCCCCCTTCTGGCGCTGACCTTTATGCTGTGCGCCGCCTGCGGCGGCAGCCCTCACCGGCGGCCCGCCCTGCACCCCCCGGCGGCCCCGCCCCAGGAATACCGGCAGGAAACCAACGCCGCGGACAACCCCGGCTCCATCTTTGCCGCCAGCGAACAGGACACGCTCTTTTCCGACAGTCGCGCCCGCCGCGTGGGCGACCTGGTGGTGGTCAAACTGGTGGAAAGCACCAAAGCCCAGAACAAGGCTGAAACCACGGCAGACAAGGACAGCAGCAACGACTACCAGGTGAGCGCCATGTTCGGCAAAAGCAAGGTGGGCTTCCTTCCCTTCACCGGCATCGGCCCCCAGAGCACCGTGGGCCTGCCCGTGCTGAACACCGGCTCCAAAAGCGACCTCACCGGCACCGGCAAGACCAAACGCGAAAACTACGTGACCACCGCCCTGGCCACTCGCGTCATTCGCGTGCTGCCCGGCGGCCTGATGGAAATTGAAGGCGCGCGCGAAATCCGCGTCAATGAAGAAACCGAATATATGGTGGTGCGCGGCATGATCCGCAGCAAGGACGTGAGTGCCGACAACAGCGTGCTCTCCACCCAGATCGCCGACGCCAGCATTGAATACTACGGCAAGGGCGTGCTCTCGGACAAGCAGAAGCCCGGCTGGTTCACCAGACTCATGGACAATATCTGGCCATTTTAAGATGGGGTAAAAAGCGGCTGCCGGGGAGGGGGAAACGTAAACGTTCCTCCTCCCCGGCCTGCAGAAAACTGCCCTCCGCACCGGGGGGCAGCCCCCTGCTCTTTCAGACGCTGCGCTGCTAGAGCATTTAACACTTGAAATGCTCGATTACGGCAGGCAAAAGCCTGCCTTCTCGCATTTCGTGGCAAGGATTTTTCAGGAAAATCCTTGCAGAGAAGTTAACTCATTTCATTCGTTAGCTGCTCTAGATGCTGATCTTTGCGCCCAGCAGTTTGACAAAAGCGGCAATCCAGGCCGGATGCGCGGGCCAGGCCGGGGCCGTCACCAGGTTGCCGTCCACGGTGGCGCTGGTGAGGGTTTCGTTAAAATCGCACCAGGTAGCGCCCGCGTCCACCACATCGGGCTTCACTGCGGGATAGGCCGTGCACTGGCGGTTGCGCAGCACCCCGGCGGAAACCAGAATCTGCGGGCCATGGCACACGGCGGCAATGGGTTTTTTGGCGTCGTTGAACTCCCGCACGATTTCCAGCAGGCGGGCATTGAGGCGCAGATATTCCGGCGCGCGTCCGCCGGGGATGACCAGGCCGGCGTAGTCCGCCACCTTCACCTGATCAAAGTCGGCGTTGATGGCGAAGTTGTGGCCGCGTTTTTCGGAATAGGTCTGGTCACCCTCAAAATCGTGGATGGCCGTGCGCACCGTATCGCCAGGCTTTTTGCCCGGGCAGACGGCGTGGACTTCATAGCCCAGCATCTGCAGCATCTGGAAAGGAACCATCACCTCGTAGTCTTCCACATAGTCGCCGGCCAGTACCAGAATTTTTTTCATTGTGTCCTCCATCAGGCTCCCAGGGAGCGGTTGGCGCGCTTGCCTTGCGCGCATACATACTTATATAGGGCTGGGAAGCCCTTGGGCAAGTGCCTTGCCGAGGGTGGTCCGTGCCGTTTTTGCGCCATTTTTCCAACAGGAGGCAGTGTTCATGCCCATGTATGATTTTGTCTGCACCGCGTGCGGGCACACCTTTGAAGACCTGGTCAGCGGCGAGGCCACGCCGCCCTGCCCCCGTTGCGGGGCCGCCACAGAGCGCCAGGTAAGTGCGCCGAGCCCCCTCAAAACCGGGGCCTTTCCCTTCAAGCCGGGCCCGGTGCGGCCCATGGGCCAGGGACGGCCGCCGAGCTGCGCCTCCGGAGGCTGCGGCACGGGCGGCTTTTCCTGAAACAACGGCTAATCTGCGGCATTTTCCCGGCTGGCGGCGGCGCGCAGGAGACGCGCGCCCAGCACGCCCGGCGCCAGCACACGCCGCAGCGCGGGCGAGGTTCGTTCCGCGCCGTTCAGAAGCAGGGGCGCGCTGTTATAGGCGCGCCCCAGTTCTTTTTCCAGGGCTTCGCGCAGCTGCCTGAATGAGGCTTCCACCTCCGGGTAGGCATTGTCTGCCCGCCAGGGCAACAACAGCGTATGGGTCCAGGAATGGCCCTTGTGCGACGGGGCCTCCAGAGTATGGAAGGCCGTGGGCCTGTAGCCTGCCGCGCGCTCCAGCATGTCGGGATAGCAGTAGTCCTGCCGTCCTTCTTCCGGCTGCGGGATGCTGGAAAGAACGGACACCGTGGGCAGGGCCAGGGCTTTTTCGTGTTCTTCCAGCTCCACACTGTAGTGGAGGACGGGGCGCAGGTTGCCGCGCTTTTTTGTTATTTTCCACTCAATACGCATATCCTTCCTCTCTTCCTCTATTCAGGAAACGCCAAAACATTCCGGCTTTGCAACGCCGACGGAAGTCGGCATTTCTCCCCACTGTCCCGGACCAGCCTGTAGGAAAAAACCGCATCCCCATTCAAGACGCGCCCGGCGCATCACATGCGAAAAAAATTTTTTGAAGGATGGGGGGGAAGGAACTTTTTCTCCTTACCCCCTTTCCTCCCCTGCCTGCGGCAGGAACAGCACGCTGCCGAAGGGCGGCGGTTCCGCTGCGGCGTCGCTGCAGACCCAGAGTACCGGATAGGGCGGCGGCGGCGGAAAACGGTTGCACTGCAGGTCTGTGAACCAGATCAGGCAGGCGGGGGCCAGGCCTTCCTGCTCCAGGCGGGCGGGCACAGGGCGGTAGTCCGTGCCGCCGCCGCCCACGGGCGTAAGGGGTGCGTCCCTGTCCATGCGGGTGCGCAGTTCCGGGCCGTGCACCTGGCTGTCGTGAAAAAGTATGGCCAGGGTGGTATCGTAAGCGTCCAGCACGCCGGCGAGTTCGGCCATAAAGTACGCCAGCGTGGCCGCGTCCACGGAGCCGGAACAATCTACGGCCAAGGCTGCCAAGGGCAGGCGCGCCTCCCGCCGCGAGGGCAGGTAGATATCCTGAAACAGGTAGCGCCGGTTGGGGGTGGTCCAGGTGTAGTCGCTGTGCGCGCACTGTTCCAGAAAGCGCTGCAGCAGGGCCCGCCAGTGCAGATGCGGTCGGGCGTGGTCGGTGAAGTGCCGTTTAAGGCCAGCGGGCAAATCGCCCATGTGCCGCGCCCGCCGCAGCGCCTGGTGCAGAGCGGCCTGGGCCTCGCGCTCCGCATCTTTAAAAGCCGGGCTTTCCTCCTGCCCCGCACCGGGGTGATCGCGCACTTCGCCCGTAAAACCGCTCTGGCCGCCATTTTTTGGGCTGTTTTCTTCTTTTTTGGGTTTGGGGCGCGCCCCAGCGCGCGTCTGCTGGTCGCCCGTTCCGGGCGTGGAACTGGGGGGCCGGGTGGGCGCATGCCGCATCTGGGCGGACGGGCGCAAAGGCACGCTCGCTCCGTCCGACGCGCCGCCGCCGGAGGCCCCTGTGCCGCCGGGACCGCCGGCCCGCGCCCGGCCCCCCAGGTCTACGCCCGGAGCCGGGTCTTCCCGCAGACCGGCCAGTTCGGCGTAAATTTCTTCGGCGGCCATTGCCGCATAGGCCGCGTCATGGAAAAACCCCTGGGGCAGACTGAAACCCGCCTCCAGCAAAATCTGGTTCACTGCCAGGTCGCAGGCCCGGTTCCAAAGATCTTTGTCCCTGTCCTGACGGCGCAGATGGTGATTGAAGGCCAGGTGGAGCACTTCGTGGGCCTGGGCCCCCACCAGGGCAGCTTCCGGAATGGTGGCGGCAAAGGCCGGGTTGTAGGCCAGGGTAAGACCGTCCGTCCACAGGTCGCGGCAGGTCGTATCTTCCCGCAGGCGCAGACGCAGGGCCAGCACGCCAAAAAAAGGATGGTCCAGCACCAGGGCGGATCGGGCCCGGCGCATGGCCCGTTCGGCCCGAAGGCTCAGGCTTTGCTGTGCGGCACACAGGACGGACACGCGCCTGCCCCTACATGAGCACGGCGGCGTTCTGTTCCGCCCAGCGGGCAAAAGCCGGCGATTCCACCAGAGCAGCGTCCCGCTCCACGGCGTCGCGCATGAGCAGTACGCCGAACTCGGCAGGCAGACGCGCGGCATAGGTGGCCAGGGCCTCCATAGTGTCCTGGTCCGCATGCAGGCTCAAGGCCTCACAAGTGGCGTAGAGGGCGGCGGGCTCTTCGGGCACCGGGACGCCTTCCGGAGCTTCCAGAATTTCTTCCACCGTGGGCAGATCACGCCAGACAGCCAGAAAACCGCTGAACTCCGCCGCGCAGCCCGCGCCCACCGCGCCTTCAAGCAATGCCGCCTCCACATCCCGTGCGGGGGCGGCGTCCAGAATGCGCGAAACAAATTCCCAGGAGCGGGGCGAGGCAAAGGCCCGCTCCCCGCGCGCAGGGTCGAAGTCGTGCAGCAACTGCGGACGGAAGCGCAAAAACGCGCAGACTTCCTGACGGATGCCCGCCCCCTGCGCCCAGCCGAGCCAGTCCTCCAGGTCGGGCGTAAAATCCAGGTGCACCATGCGGTTGGCCAGGGCCGAGGGCATGCGGTAGGCCACGGCCCTGTCCCCCTCCCGGTTGCCGGCGGCCACAATGCTCCAGCCATCGGGCAGGCGGTATTCGCCTATGGCCCTGTCCAGCACCAGCTGGTAGCAGGCGGCCTGCACCAGGGGCGGCGCGGCGTTAAGCTCATCCAAAAAGACAATGCCCCGCTCAGGGTCAGCCGGGCCGGGCAAAAAGGCCGGCGGGCACCAGACAGACCGCCCGTCGGCGCTGATGCGCGGCAGGCCCCGCAGGTCCACGGGATCCAGCAGCACGGCGCGGATATCCCGCAGGGCCAGGCCGTTCTGCCGGGCCACCTGGGCCACCACCTGGCTTTTGCCCACGCCGGGCGGCCCCCACAAGAAGGCCGGTTGGCGGATGGCAAGGAGTGAACGCAGGGCGGAAACGATTTGCGAAGGGGTCATGCCGGCTCCAGAAATGGCGTATTTCCAAGGTCATGGACTGCCCAAAGACGGGAAGCCCTTGCACGCGTCAACAGCGACACAGACCACATCGCTGAAAAAACACGCACTAACGTGCACAGCATGATAAAAATGAAAGTGAATGTCAATATCTTTAAAAAGTCAGCCGCCGCCACCGGCGCGGCCGTCACTACACACGGTCACAGTAGACATTTTCCAAAAAGTGCTCCATGGCGTCATCAGCCTGACTGATATATTCCTGCAGCGCAAAGCGCGCCTGACAGGCCGGGCAATGCATGTAGACTTCATGGCAGGTGCGGGCAATGTGCAGATGGGCCCCGCAGCGGGGGCAGACAAGGCTGGTTTCCGCATCACGGGCGGCAAAAAGAGCCATGGAACTTCCTTGGGTGACAGGGTGAAGAGAAACCTGGGGCGCAGGCAAAGGCCCGCGCCCCGCATTCATAAACGCAACAGTACGGCTGCTCTGCCGCCAACGCTCTGCCAGGCCCTGCCGGCAGGCGTTCACCGCCCGCCGGAGCCTGCCCGATTGCCCTGCCTCAGCCGCGGCGGCCGATGCAGAAATAGGCAAAACCGTGTTCCGCCATGGAGGAAGGCGAGTACAGGTTGCGTCCGTCAAAGAGCAGGGGCGCGCTGAGCAACCCTCTGACCTTCTCAAAATCGGGATTGCGGAACTGGTTCCACTCCGTAACCACCAGCAGGGCCTGCGCGCCCCGGCACACCTCATATTGGTCTGTGCCCACTTCCACCAGGGGGTTGTCCTTAAAAATGGCGCGGGCGTTGTCAGCGGCAACCGGGTCGAAGGCGCGGACGCGCATGCCCGCAGCGGTCAACTCATTAATGATGCTGATGGCGGCGGCTTCGCGCATGTCGTCGGTATTGGCTTTGAAGGCCAGGCCCCACAGGGCCAGCGTCTTGCCCTGCACGCCGCCCTGAGGCGCAAAATATTCCATGATGCGCGTGGCCATGTGCTTTTTCTGCCGGGCGTTGACGTCTTCCACGGCATTGAGCAGTTTGGGCTCCACACCGGCTTTTTCAGCAGTGTGGATAAGCGCCTTCACGTCCTTGGGGAAGCAGGAGCCGCCGTAGCCCACGCCGGGGTAGATAAACTGGTAGCCGATGCGCGAATCCGAACCGATGCCCGTGCGCACGTCCCGCACGTCCGCGCCCACTTTTTCGCAGATGGTGGCGATTTCGTTGATGAACGAAATTTTGGTGGCCAGCATGCAGTTGGCGGCGTACTTGGTCATTTCCGCGCTGCGCACCCCCATGACGATGATTTTATCCCTGGTGCGGGCAAAGGGGGCGTAGAGCTCGCGCATGAGGGCCGCGGCGCGGGGAGAATCCGTGCCCAGTACCACCCGGTCGGGCTTCATAAAGTCGGAAATGGCGTCGCCTTCCTTAAGAAATTCGGGGTTGGAGACCACGTCCACCCGCAGGTCTTTGCCGCGCGCGGCCAGTTCCCCGGCGAGAATGGCGCGCACTTCGTCTGCCGTGCCCACCGGCACGGTAGATTTATCCACCACGACCAGATCCTTCTGCATGTGGCGGCCGATCTCCCGCGCCACTTCGCGCACGTAGCTCAGGTCGCAGGAGCCGTCGGCCTGCGGGGGCGTGCCCACGCAGATAAAGGCGCAGTCCGCGTCAGCAATGCCATCTTCCAGCATGGTGGTGAAGGTCAGCCGCCCGTCGGTCCGGCTGCGCTGCACCAGCGGCTCCAGCCCCGGCTCGAAGATGTGCACGAAACCGGCGTTGAGTTTTTCCACCACGGCCGGGTTCACGTCCACGCAGGTGACGGTATTGCCCATTTCCGCAAAGCAGGCGGCGCTGACAAGGCCCACGTAGCCGGTGCCGATGATACACAGTTTCATAAAAGTTTTTCTCCATCCTTTCCCGGCCGTCGTCCCTTGACGACAGTGCCGTGAACGGTTCAGAATAGTGGCATGAAAAAATCTGCATACGGCATTTCTTCCCCCGAATCAAGGCGGCGCGCCGCCCTGGGCGCGCGCCGGGGGTCGTTGTGATCGTGGGCCTGGGGGTGGATCTGGCCGGTCTGGACCGCATCCGCAATATCTACGCGCGCTTCGGCCGCCGCTTTGCGGAAAAAATCCTCAGCCCGGAGGAACTGCGCCGCCTGCCCCACGCGCCGGCAGCTTATCTGGCCGGCCGCTTCGCCGCCAAGGAAGCGGCGGTCAAGGCGCTGGGCACGGGCTTCAGCCAGGGCATCGGACCCCGCCAGATTGAGATCTGCAATACGCCAGAAGGCAAACCCCAACTGCGCTTTCTGGACTGCGCGGCCCGCCGCGCGCAAGCCCTGGGCGTACGCCGCCGCCATGTTTCCCTGAGCCATGACCGAGGCGCGGCAGTAGCCCTGGTGGTACTGGAGGATTGACCATGACGCCATCCGCCTTTGCGCTCCTGCCTCCTCTGCCCTCGCCCGACGAAGTGCGCGCCTGGGACCGGGGCGCGGTCGATCTGGGCCTTGCCGGGGACATTCTGATGGAAAACGCCGCCCGCGCGGCTTTTGACGTGCTGCGCGCCTCTGCGCCGCGCCTGGCGGGCATGAAAGTCTGGCTGCTCATGGGCGGCGGCAACAACGGCGGCGACGCCGCCTGTCTGGCCCGCCACCTGCTGGACGCCGGGGCCGACCCCCTGGTGCTGCACACCCATCCCCTGCGTTCTTATAAAGGGGAGTGCGGCCGTCACATGCGCGTGGCGCGGGCAGCGGGCGTGCCCTTCCGCCCCTTGCGGCAAGGACGGCGCTCCGGCCCGGCCGCAGCGGGTTTGCCGTCGGCCTCACCGCCGCTCCGCCTGCCGGAAGGCCGACCCCACATCATGGTGGATGGTCTGCTGGGCACGGGCTTTCACGGTCCCCTGCGACCGGACATGCTGGCGTTGATCCGCGCTGTCAACGCCCTGCAGGCCGCCTTTGTGCTGGCCCTGGACATCCCCTCCGGCCTGGACGGACGCACGGGCGCGCCGCAGCCTGAAGCGGTACGGGCCACGGCCACCGTCAGCTTTGCCGCAGGCAAGCCGGGTCTGGCCTCGCCGCAGGCGCGAGCCTGGACAGGGCCGGTGCACGTCCGCCCCATCGGCATCCCCGCCGTGGTGCAAAGGGCGGCCCCTTGCTCCACCTACCTGCTGGACGGCCGCTGCCTGGCCCCCCTGGCGGCCCTGCCGGTCAACGGCTTCAAAAACGCCTTTGGTCATGTGCTGGTAACGGGCGGCGCGCCCGGCTACGGTGGAGCGGCCCACTTGGCGGCGCGGGCGGCCCTGCGCGCCGGGGCCGGACTGGTCACGGCCGCGGCTCCGGACGCCGCCCTGACGGATATCAAAAACGGCTGGGCCGAAATCATGACCCTGGCCCTTCCCGGCCCGCACGGCTGCTGGCCGGACGCCCCGCCCCCGGCCCTGGTTGCGCTGGCGGCCCGTTGCACCGCCTTGGTGGCTGGCCCCGGCCTGGGACGAAGCCCGGACGCCGCAGCCTTTCTGGGCGCGCTCCTGCGCCTGCCCGATCGGCCCCCCACAGTGCTGGACGCGGACGCTCTGGCCCTTATGGCCGCGCAGCCCGAACTGCTCAATCTGGTGCGCAAGGACGACGTGCTTACCCCCCACCCCGGCGAAGCCGGACTGCTGCTGGGCCGCCCCGCCGCCGCCGTGCAGGCCGACCGATGGGCCGCCCTGCGCGAACTTTGCGCCCGCTGCCGGGGCGTGGTGGTGCTCAAAGGCGCGGGCACGCTTGTGGGCCAGGCGGGCACGCCCGTGCTGCTTTGCCCTTACGACGTGCCCCAACTGGCCGCAGGCGGCTCCGGCGACGTGCTGGCGGGCTGCCTGGGCGGCCTGCTGGCGGCGCACGCCACGGACGCAAAGGATGCCGCTCCCCTGCGCCCGGCCCAACTCACAGCGGGCCAGGCCGTGGCCCTGCACGCCCTGGCCGGCCGTCAGGCCGCGCACACCTGGCCTCTGCGCGGCAATGTGGCCTCCGCCACAGCGGACCTGCTGCCGCAGGCCCTGGCCCGTTGGGCCGCGCCGAAAAACCTCACGCCTGAATACGCGCCTGAATACGCGCCAGGATACGCGCCTGAAACCGACGACGGCATTCAGACTTGCCCCCGCGCATCTGCACCGGGCAGCCCGGAGGATCTGCTGGCATGGCCGTGGTGACCCTGCATTCGCTGGCGGATACGCGCCGCCTGGGCCGTCTGCTGGCGGCGGGCCTGCGGGAGCTGGGTCCGGTGGCCCTGCTGCTGCGCGGCCCTCTGGGCAGCGGCAAGACGACCCTTACCGCAGCCTTGACGGCCGCCCTGCCCGGCGGCGATCTGGCCGAAGTGGGCAGCCCCTCCTTCACCATCTGCAACTACTACCCCACCACGCCGCCCGTGCTGCACGCTGATCTCTACCGCAGCCCCGGCAGCCCCCCAGAAGAGCTTGAGGAAGCCTTGGACGACGGCCGCAGCCAGGTCATTCTGGAATGGGCAGAATACCTGCCGCCGCAGCTTTTACCTGAAGAATATCTGGACATATCGGTTGATGCGTGCGAGAAAGGGCGTCTGCTGACGTTGACGGCCCACGGCCCCAGGGCCGAAGCCCTGTTGCGTCAGACGTGCGGCCAATGGCCGGGCGGGGAAGCCTGAACAACCCTTGCGGCGCTTGGCGCGGCAAGGGTTTCCGCGACTGTACGGATGGCTGCAGGACTTGCACCCGCCCCTTTGGAACACTTGCGGACATATGGATGACGGACATGAAAATTCTGGTCCAGAAATTCGGCGGCACTTCCGTGGCCAACCTGGAATGTATGCGCCAGGTGCAGACAAAAGTGCTGGAGGGCCTTGCCCAGGGGTACAAGGTCATTGCCGTGCTTTCCGCCAGAGCCGGGGACACCAACAAGCTGCTCTCCCTGGCCGAGGAATGGTCGCCTACGCCGGACAGGGCGGCCTGTGACGTACTGGTCTCCACGGGCGAGCAGGTTTCCATCAGCCTGTTCACCATGCTGCTCAAGGACGCGGGCATCCGCGCCCGCTCACTGCTGGGTTGGCAGATTCCCATCACCACGGACAACGACTTCGGCCGGGCGCGCATCCGCTCCATTGACAGCAAGGCCCTGCGCGTTCAGCTGGAAAACTATGATGTGCTCGTGGTGGCCGGGTTTCAAGGCTGCACCGAGGACGGCCGCATCACCACGCTGGGGCGCGGCGGCTCCGACACCTCGGCCGTGGCCCTGGCCGCCGCCCTGGGCTCGGCGGAATGCCACATCTTTACAGATGTTGACGGTGTGTACACCACAGACCCCAACATCTGCTCCACCGCGCGCAAAATGGACCGCGTGGCGTATGAAGAAATGCTGGAAATGTCCAGCATGGGGGCCAAGGTGCTGCACATCCGTTCCGTGGAATTTGCCAAAAAATACAAAGTGCCTGTGCGTGTGCGCTCCACCTTCAGCAGCGACCCCGGCACCCTCGTCACCCAGGAGGATTCCAGCATGGAAGCCGTACTTGTTTCCGGCATCGCCTACGACAGAGACCAGGCCCGCGTGACCCTGCGCGACCTGCCCGATGTGCCCGGCACGGCTGCCGCCGTGTTCGGCCCCCTTTCCGAAAAGGGCGTCCTGGTGGACATGATCGTGCAGAACACCAGCCTGGACGGCCACACGGACATCACCTTCACCATCTCGCGCAAAGACCTGCCCCAGACTCTGCGCATCATGGACGAAGTCGCCAAAAAAACCGGGGCTTCGGAAGTGCTGCACGACGTGAGCGTGGCCAAGGTTTCGGCCATCGGCGTGGGCATGCGCAACCATTCCGGCGTGGCGGCACGGGCTTTTGCCGCCCTGACCCAGGAAGGCATCAATATCCTGATGATCAGCACCTCTGAAATCAAAATCACCCTGCTCATTCAGGAAAAATATCTGGAACTGGCCGTGCGCATTCTGCACGACACCTTCGGCCTGGACTGGGATATCGGCTAGAGCAGTTAGCGAATGAAATGAGCTAACTGCTCTGCAAGAATTTTCTTGAAAATCCTTGCCACGAAATGCGAGAAGGCAGGCTTTTGCCTGCCGTAAGCGAGCATTTCAAGTGTTAAATGCTCTAGAGAATATTATCTTTGAGGATATGTATTCTCGAAGTTTACAGTACGCTCGTTTCGGCGCTTAACCGCGCAAATAACTTGCGTTTGCGCCTCCACGGCGAGCGGCTGCTTCCGCAACCGTCAGGGCATTGCAACATTGCAATGCCCTGACAATTTTATTGACTTTTTTTTATCCACAAGGGATTCTGCCCTGAATTGCATACTGCCGCTTTGAGGCAGGATCCGCACTGCTTGCCCCTGGCATTTTTGCCTGTGCGGGTCTTTATGGCGCGGTGCAGAAGTCGGCCTTATGTCGCGGGAACAGCCTGCGGGTCGGCCCCACACCGCGTGACGAAGCAATCGCACGAGGGTACGCCATGCCTGCTTGTAAAATTCCCATTACAGCGCTGCAGCCGGGCATGTACGTTGTCGATACGGGCCTGCCCTGGACCAAAGCGCCGCTGCTCTATGCTGAGGAAGGCCCCATCGCCTCGCGGAACGAGGTGGAGCGCATTATAGCGCAGGGCTTCAGCGAAGTGTTCCACGACCCCGAACGCTTCCGCCCGCTGCCTGCGGACGCGGCCGAAATAGCACCCTCGCCCGCCACCTGGGGCCGCCGGACGCCGTTTGAGGAAGAACTGGTTCAGGCCCGCAAGGCCTACGCCTCCTCCCTTGAGCATGTCAAAAAATTTATGCAGTCACCAGCCGCGCCCATAGACGTGGCTGCCTCCCAACCATACGTTGAAGCCATTATCGGCAGCCTGGACCGCAATGTGGACGCCCTCATTTCGCTTTCCAAGCTGCGCACTACCGACGAATACACCTTCACCCACAGCGTCAATGTCACCATCTTCGCCGTGGCCTACGCCCGCTTTCTGGGACTGGCCGACGATTTGGTGCAGTCCATGGGAGTGGCTGGTCTGTTCCACGACCTGGGCAAGGCCCTCATCCCGCAGGAAATCCTCAACGCTCCCCGCCGCCTGACCCCCGGAGAAATGGAAATCATGCAGTCTCATGTGCTGCGCGGTTATGAAAAGCTCTCCCGGCTGGACGGCATCACGCCGGAATCGCTGCAGGGCGTGCTGCAGCACCATGAAAAGCACAACGGCACAGGCTACCCATACCGTTTGGCCGGCAAGCATATCTCTGAATACGGACGCATTCTTTCCCTCAGTGACGTCTACGACGCGCTGACATCGTTTCGCGTCTACAAAAGCGCCGTTCCTCCCCACCAGGCCCTGGCCATCATGTACACCATGCGCAATAAATCCTGGGCGCCGGGCACGGTGGAGCACTTCATCAAATTTATGGGCATTTTCCCCGTGGGCTCGCCCGTAGAACTGGCTGACGGCCGCATCGGGGTAGTCTGCCGCACCAACACCAGCTTCCCTACCCGGCCCCAGGTCGTGCTGGCCCTGGACAATCAGGGCCGCCCCCTCCCTCCCAAAACCCTGGATCTGTCCAAAACCCGCGACCTCGAAGTAGCCCGCGCCCTTCCCGTTCAGGACTGCGCCGCTCTGGACGTGGCCACCCTGCTGCAGCTGGCAAAGCCTCTTGACTAAACGCGCAGCGCGACCCGCCTGACTTGCTGGCGCGCCGACGCCCCACCCCCTTGCCAGTAGCAACGTTTTCTGTTAGCAAAGCACGTTATTCTTCTACGGCAGCCAGCCGTAGAACTCCCAACCTTACCGCGCTTTCATCCATGAACACGGGAGCACACGATCGTGCCCCAACTTCTGCGTAACGCCGTAGTGAAAGGATGATGTTCATGCCAATAGTAAAAATATCAATTAGTAATTTACAGCCAGGCATGTACGTGGTGGATGTGGGCATTCCCTGGACCAAGGCGCCCCTGCTTTATGCCACGCCGGGGTACATCACCTCGCAGGAGGAAATCCAGCGCATTGCAAACCAAGGTTACAGAATGATCTACCATGATACGGACCGTTTTCGCCCTATGGTGGGGGGCGCTCTGGATCGCCTGACAACGCCCGACTCCGTCTGGGGGCACCGTGTGCCCCTGGAGGAAGAGCTGCACCGCGCCCACGACGTCTACACGGCCTCGCTGGAACACGTAAAACAGTTCATGCACAGTGCCACCAATGCGCCCCTGGACGTGACGGCCACGCAGCCATTGGTGGAATCCATCATCAGCAGCCTGGACCGCAACCTGGACGCCCTTATTTTTCTCGCAAAGTTGCGCCTTTCAGACGAATATACTTTCGGGCACAGCGTCAATGTCAGCATTTTTGCCACGGCCTACGCCCGCTTTCGTGGCCTGGATGCCCACGACCTGTATGCCGTGGGCATGGCTGGGCTGCTTCACGACTACGGCAAAGCCCTGGTGCCCGCGGCTATCCTCAACGCGCCCCGAGCCCTCAAGCCCTGGGAAATGGAAATCATGCATTCACACGTGCTGCGCGGCTACGAAAGGCTCAAAGCAGACAAGGCCATTGCGCCCGAAGTACTGCTCGGCGTGCTGCAGCACCACGAAAAATTCAACGGCACGGGCTATCCCTATGGCCTGGCGGGCAACGACATCAGCCTGTACGGGCGCGTCCTTTCACTCAGCGACGTGTACGACGCCCTGACCTCCTGGCGCGTGTACAAAAGGCCCCTTTCGCCCCATCAGGTGCTGGCCATCATGTACCAGATGCGCGGCCAGGCCTGGACACCACAGGATGTGGACCTGTTCGTCAAGTTCATGGGCATCTACCCTGTAGGCTCAGCGGTGGAGCTTTCCAACGGCCAGCGCGGCGTGGTCTGCGCTTCCAATCAGCAGTCGCCGGCCAAACCACAGGTTAAACTGGCCCTGGACCCCACAGGCCGCCCCCTGCAGCCCACCAGCATAGTGGACCTGACCCAGGCCAACGGACTGGAAATCACCCGCCCGCTCTCCCGCGAAGAAAGCGCCCCTCTGGATGTTCCCGGCCTGCTGGGCCTGCCCCTGAAGCGCTACGGTCAGGCCTGACCGCTGCCCGACCGCGCCCCGGCGCTGCCTCCGCAAAAAAGACAGCCCGAAGGATTCCCCCCCAGGCCGTCAAAACAGCTTTTGTCGCCGTCCCCTTTGCTTTTCAGGGCGTTTCAACTTTAAAACGCCCTGGCAATTGCGTGAGCTGTCGTCCGCCGGGGAGGCGCAAGCGCAGCTTCAGCCGTTGCAACGCAGGAGCTTAGCCCATTACGATGAAAAAAGTTACGGGTAAAGACGGCAGCGCTATGCATTTGCGTGCGTAAGCGCCGGAACGAGCGTGCCGTACCTTTGCGAATACATATTCGCAAAGGTACTCGGCCCTGGAATATCATGCGGCCTTCCGCCCCTGACGGCGGCACTTCAGCCTGTAGCCCAGCCAGACAAAGCCTATCCACAGGGGGGCCAGCAGTACGGAAATGCCCTCGCCGATGTAGACCAGCACGGCCAGCACCAGCACCATAAAGGCCAGGCAGAGGTAATTGGCGAAAGGATGCCAGAAAGCCTTGAAGACCAGGGCCTCGCCCGCCCGCTCTTTGGCCGCGCGGAACTTGAGGTGGGTCAGGCTGATCATGGCCCAATTGATGACCAGCGCCGCCACCACCAGGCCCATAAGCACGCCCAGAGCGCTTTTGGGCATAAAGTAGTTGAGCAGCACACAGACCAGCGTGGCCCCGGAAGACACCAGCAGGGCATACACGGGCACGCCTCGCGCGCTCACCTCGCCCAAGGCCTTGGGGGCATTGCCCTGCAGGGAAAGGCCGTAAAGCATGCGGCTGTTGCAGTATACGCAGCTGTTATAGACTGAGAGCGCCGCCGTCAGCACCACAAAATTGAGCACCCCGGCGGCGGAAGGAATGCCGATGAGGTCAAAAATCTGCACAAAGGGGCTGGCGATCATGGCCTCGGCCCAGTGGCTCTTGTCCACGGGCGCGCCCAGCATGTTCCAAGGGTGCAGGCTCAAGAGCACGGCCAGCGCACCGATGTAAAAAAGAAGAATGCGGTAAATGAGCTGATTGATTGCCTTGGGGATGGTCTTGCGCGGGTTGTCCGTTTCGGCGGCGGCAATGCCCACCAGTTCCAACCCGCCAAAGGAAAAGGCCACCACAGCCAAAGAAGTGACCACCCCTGCCCAGCCATTGGGGAAAAAGCCGCCGTGGGTCCACAGATTGCTCAGGCCCGCTTCGGGCCCGGCCTGACCGCTGGCCAGCAAAAAACAGCCCAGGGCGATCATCAGCACAATGGCCACCACCTTAATGACCGCAAACCAAAACTCCATTTCGCCAAAAAAGCCCACCTGGGCCAGATTGATGGCATTGATGCACAAGAAGAAAAAAGCCGTGGTCTGCCACGGCTCCACCTGGGGAAACCAGTACTGCACATATACGGCCACGGCCGTCAGTTCCGACATGCCCACCAGCACATACAAAATCCAGTAGTTCCAGCCGGAAAGCAGCCCCGGAAAGTCGCCCCAGTATTTGTGGGCCAGATTGCTGAACGAGCCGGCCACAGGCTCCTGCGCCATCATTTCACCCAGTTGACGCATAATCAGAAAGGCGATGAAGCCGCCCACGGCGTAGCTCAGCAGTACGGCGGGGCCAGCCATCTGGATGGTACCCGCCGAACCGAGAAACAGGCCCGTGCCGATGGCCCCGCCCAGGGCGATGAGTTGGATATGTCTGTTTTTTAACGCACGCTTGAGATGGGGGGTGTCTGTTTTCATGAAAAATTGGGGTTGTGGCGCGTCCGAAGGCGGCCGTTACTTGTCACCGCCCGCCGCCGCAGGGGCGGGCGCGTCCTGCACGTCCACAATGCGCACGCCAAACTCGGCCACGCCTTCGGGCGGCGCATAAAACAAGACCATAAACGGCACTTCGCCCCCGTGGGGCACGTTGCTGTTATTGGTGAGAATTTCCACCTTGTTGGTAAGAAAAGCCTCCATCTCCTTTTCACTCAGCACCTGCAGCTGAAAGAGCGAAAGCTGCGCCCCGGCTATCTGCCGTTTCACCGAAAGGGGTTTCTTGTCCTTGTCATAGATGGCGGCCTCCACTGTAACCAATTCCTTGGGCTGCGGAAATTCGTTAACCACCCGGCCCTCAATAACAAAGACCTTGCCTACCTTGTCGTTATCCACATAATACTGGCGCACGTTGCGCATGGTGAGCAGTTCCACCTTTTGGGCGATTTCCTGCTCCGTGGGCGGCGGGGTTCGTTGAGCGGCCCCGCGCGTCTGGTACCAATAGCCGCCCGCGCCCGCGCAGACCAGTGCCAGCAGCAGTAACAAGGCCCACTTGCCGCCCACGCGGCGGCGCTTCATGGGCATATCCGGCAACGGCCCCTGAGCCGGATTGTCGGCCTGGGGCGTATAGGGAAACACCGTCGAGCAGACCGAGCAGCGCAGCTTGACGCCCGGCTTGGCAAGCTGGTCCGGCAACTTGAAACGGCTGGCGCAGTGGGGGCACTTCACTTCCATTTTTTTCTCCCGTCTTCCGCCGACGCCGGGGCCGGCGGCCTGCTGTAAGCGGGGCGCGGCCAAAGGACGGCCCCGCAACGAAGGCTACAACGTAACCTCGTAAACGCCGGGCAGCATGCGGTAGTGCTCGGCATAATCCAGGCCGTAGCCAACAATAAAGCCTTCTTTGAGCTTAAACCCGGCAAAGTCCACCTTTACGTCCACCTCGCGCCGTTCGCCCTTGTCCACCAAGGCGGCCAGGCGCACGCTGCGCGGCCGACGCGCGGCAAACTGACCCAGCAAAAACTGCATGCTGTAGCCGCTGTCCACGATATCTTCTACAATCAGCACATGCTTGCCGGCAATGTCAATCTCCACATCCTTGCTGAAGATGACGTGCTTGGAGCTGGACGCCTTTTTGCCATAGCTGGACAGGCGCACAAAATCCAGTTCCATCTTTTCATTATGCAAGGCGCGTACCAGGTCACTGAAAAAAATGAAGCCCCCCTTGAGCACGCACACGGCCACCAGGGGTTCCTGCCCGTACAGGGCGTCGATTTCCGCCGCCAGTTCGCGCACGCGCACGGCGATCATTTCCTGGCTGAACACGGATTTCAAAGCCTTGACGGGGGTCAGGGCGGCCTCTTCAGACATGGTTTCCTCCTTGCACACCGGCCACGGGGGCCGTCAGATTCAAAAAAACAGCAGTTTCATCGCAATCCGGGTACTTGGCGCAGTGCACGCAGTCGGCCCAGATTTTTTGCGGCAGCACGCTCTTGTCCACAACGGCGAAGCCCAGGCGTGCAAAAAAGGCTTCCTGATAGGTCAGGGCAAAGACTCTGGTTATGCCCAGAGTCGGGCCTTCTTCCAGACAAGCCCGGACCAGCAGCCGCCCCACGCCCTGACGGCGCAGGTCGTCCTGCACCACCAAAGAACAGATTTCGGCCAGATCTTCCCATACCGGAGCCAGAGCGCAGCAGCCTACCGTACGGCCTGCCGCATCTGCGGCCACCATAAAGTTACGCACATGCCCGTAAAGGTGGATGAGCGCGCGCGGCAGCAGCAGGCCCTGACGCGCACTGGCCAGCAGCAGGCCGTGCATGGCCGGCACGTCTTCCATGCGGGCCTTGCGCACGGTAAATGCGCTCATTGGGCGCTCAGCAGCTTTTTGAAAACCATCTCCATAATCTCACCGTCGGCCACCCCCGGCTCGGAAAGCACCAACTGACCGTCTTTGCTGTAAAAAGCATTGTGGGGGATGCTACTTACCTGGAAGGCGCGGGTAATATCCCGCCCGGCCATGTACACAGGGTAGTCCATGCCCATGCTGCGCACAAAGGGCGGCACCACCTCAGGCTTTTCGTCCACGGAAAGGCTGATGATGACCACGTCCTTACCTTCGTATTTTTTGTGCATTTTGACCAGTTCGGGAATTTCCATCCGGCAGGGCGGGCACCAGGTGGCAAAAAAATTGAGCATGACCACCTTGCCCTTGTTTTTGGCCAACAGGTCCGTGAGCCCGCTCAGATTGAGCTTGGGCACAGCGTCCGCCGCGGCGGCCAGGGCCGAGCAGGGCAGAAGCAGACAAAGCAGGAGGGGCAGAAGGACTTTTTTCATACCGCACCGCAGGTCAAACCTGATTGCTGAAGGTGACGCCGCCCAAAAGCCTGCAGTACAACTGCAGAGCAAGGACGGAAAATCGGGGTTACAAAAACTGACGGGCGGCCCGCACAGCCCCCACGGCATCAGGGCTGTAGGCGTCCGCGCCGATGGCGTCCGCAAAGGCCTGCGTCACCGCGGCCCCGCCCACCATCACCTTGATGGGCAGGTTGCGATCCCGCACCAGTTTTACGGTATCTTCCATGCGCACCATGGTGGTCGTCATCAAGGCCGACAGACCGATGATACGCGCGTTGTGCTTCAGGGCGCAAGCCACGATGTCCTCAGCGGGCACGTCCTTGCCCGCGTCCACCACCTCAAAGCCGTGGTTGCCCAGAAGCAGAGAAACAATATTCTTGCCGATGTCGTGAATATCGCCCTCCACCGTGGCCATGACCACCACAGGACGCTTTTCCGGGCCGCGACCAGCCTCCAGCAGGGGCTTCAGACGGACAAAGGCCGTCTGCATGGTCTCAGCGGCACGGATGAGCTGGGGCAGAAAATATTCCCGCCGCTCATAGCGCGCGCCCACTTCGGTGATGGCCGGGATAAGCGTATCCTGCACCAGGCTGAAAGGGTCCGCTCCGGCGGCCAGCTCAGCCTCCAGCAGGGTCACGACGTTTTCCTTGTCGCCATTGAGCACGGCCTCGGACAGGGTGCGGGCCGCGCCCGCCCCGTCCGCGCGCAGGGTCACTGCCCCGCTGTCCGCCTTCCATGCGGCGTAGCCGCCGATAAAGGACGCGGCGTGGGGGTCGTGCTCCCCCAGCACCTTGAGGGCGTCCACGGCCTCGCGTACTCGTCGGGCCGAAGGGTTGGCTATGCAGGAAGTCAGCCCCGCCCCGGCCGCGTAGCAGAGGAAGGTGGCGTTGAGCAGCTCCCGCGCGGGCAGACCAAAAGAAAGATTGGAAAGCCCCAACGTGGTGGGCAACCCCTGCGCTGTGCACCAGCGCACCATCTCCAAGCACTGGCGAGCTCCGTCCGGACTGGAGGAAACAGCCAATGCCAGTATGTCCACCATCATGAGCCGACGCGAAATGCCCAGCCCCTCGGCCCGGACCAGCAGGCTTTCCACCGTGCGGATGCGCTCGGCGGCCTTTTTGGGCAGGCGCGCGCCCTCAATGGGCAGCAAAATGAACGGCGCGCCGAAATCCCGGCAAAGCGGGCCCAGCACTTCCATGCGCCCGGCCTCGCCGCTGATGGAATTAACCAGAAACGAACCCGGGCAGTACGGCAGAGCGTTGGCAATGGCCTGGGCATTGGGCGAGTCCAGCGAAAGGGGCAGGGTCAGCCGCGCCGTAAGCTGCTGCACCAGCTCCGGCAAAAGAACCGTTTCATCCACCAGCGGCGCGCCCACGTTCACGTCCAGCACGCCCGCCCCGGCCCGCACCTGGGCGTCGGCCAGGTCCATGGCCGTGGCAAAGACCCCGTTCTGCAGGTCCTGGGTCAGGGCTTTTTTGCCCGTGGGATTGATGCGCTCGCCGATGATGACAATGGGCTCCCCGGCCCCCACCCGCACCAGCTGCGAACGGCTGGTCAGGCAGATGCCCGGCCGGGGTACGGCGGCGGCGTCCACGCGCTCTGTTCCGCGCAGGGTCTGGGCCAGAGCAGCGATGTGCGCGGGCGTGGTACCGCAGCAGCCGCCCAGCACGGCGGCCCCCATACCGGCAAAGGGCGCGGTTTCACGCGCAAAATCCTCCGGACCCAGGGGAAAGACCGTTGTTGTGCCGCGCAGCTCCGGCAGACCGGCGTTGGGTTCGGCCATGACCGGGCAGGTGCAGGCCCCCAGCAGATCCGCCACCACGGGGCGCATCTGCTCCGGCCCCAGGCTGCAGTTGGTGCCCACCACGTCCACGCCCATGTTCTGCATGGTTTCCGCAAAGATGGCGGGGCTGGAGCCGGTCAGGCTGACGCCCTGTTCAAAGGTCATAGAAACCATGACCGGCAGCCGACAGACCCGCCGGGCGGCGGCCACGGCCAGCCGGGCCTCGGCTAGGTCAAACTGGGTTTCCACAAAAATAAGGTCCGCCCCACCGGCCGCCAGCCCCTCTATCTGCCGGGCAAAGGCATCCAGCAGCTCGGCCGGTTCTACCGCGCCCAGGGGCTTGGCAAACTGGCCCGTGGGGCCCACGTTGCCCGCCACAAAAACCGGCGCGCCGTCAGGACGGGGGCTTGCGGCCGCCGCCGCGCGGGCCACCTCGGCCATGCGCTTGTTAAAACGGAAGACGTCGAGACTTCGCGGCAGCTTATAGGCGCTGGCCCCAAAGGTACAGGTAGTGATGATGTCCGCGCCGGCCTCCAGGTAGGCGCGGTGAATGTTCTGGAGAATCTGGGGATTCTCCATGCAAAATTCCTCGGGGCTCACGCCGGCGGGCAGGCCGGAAGCCTGGAGCATGGTGCCCATGGCGCCGTCCAGCAGAAGGGGCCGCCCAAGGCCCGAGGGAGGAAAAAACGTCATGACCGCCTCATCAGAATCGGTTGCCGGAAGGGGCTGCGGGGGGCTTTGCTTTCCGCCCGCAATGCCTGTATGCTGTCTTTTCAGCTTTGCCGCCGCGCGGCAGGCCCTGTAGTACTGAAAAACGGAACAAAGAACAAATCTGAAATTCCGGCCCCTGACCCTCGCGCCCGGCAGGCCGCGATGGCCCAATATGGACAGCATGAAAAAAAATAGCAAGACAGCCGCTCCGGTCCCCACCGGAAACCCCGCGCCACAGCCACGGGACGCCGCCGTCCGGCCCGATGCGCACGCCGCGTCGGTAGAAATTCTGCCTCCCCCTCACCCCGAAAAAAAACGCCGCCGGACGCGGGGCCCTGCCCCGACCGCCGCCAAGGGGACCCCGGAAGCCGCCGCCAAAGGCCCCGTGCTGGACGTGGACGACCTGGACGAACACGACGACGACCTGGACGCCGCGCCCGACGGGCTGCCGGCAGAACTGCCCGAAGATCCGGACGACGCCCCGGCTGACGCCGCATCCGAGGGCGACGCCCCTGCGCCCCTGGCCCTGGAGGAGGAACCGGCCGACGACCTGCCGGCCCCGGCCACCACACACCTGCCCGCCGTGGGCCCGCGCGACAGCCTGCGTCTCTACCTGCGTGAAATCAGCCGCTTTCCCATGCTCAAGCCGGACGAGGAGCACGAACTGGCCTTGCGCGTGCGCGACCACAACGACCCGGACGCGGCCTTTCGCCTGGTTTCCTCCCACCTGCGCCTGGTGGTGCGCATCGCCATGGATTTTCAGCGCCGCTGGATGCAGAACGTCCTGGATCTGGTGCAGGAAGGCAATGTGGGCCTCATGCGCGCGGTCAACAAGTTTGATCCGGACAAGGGCATCAAATTTTCCTATTATGCCTCTTTCTGGATCAAGGCCTACATTCTCAAATTCATCATGGACAACTGGCGCATGGTCAAAATTGGCACCACCCAGGTGCAGCGCAAGTTGTTCTATAACCTGAACCGGGAACGGCAAAAGCTGATCATGCAGGGCTTTGACCCGGACGCGGCCATGCTTTCGGAACGCCTGGGCGTGAGCCCGGAACAAATTGAAGAAATGGACCAGCGCCTGGCCGGCAACGACGTCTCCCTCAACGCCCAGGTGGGTGAAGAAAGCGGCGGGGCCACGCGCATGGACTTTCTGCCCGCCCTGGGCCCCGGCATAGAAGACAGCCTGGCCTCGGACGAAATTGCAGGCCTGCTGCGTTCCCGGCTCAAGACCATCATCCCCAAACTGAATGAAAAAGAGCTCTACATCCTTAACAACCGCCTGCTCACGGACGAACCCGTCACCTTGCGCGAGATAGGCGAACGGTATAACGTCACGCGCGAGCGCGTCCGTCAGCTGGAGACACGGCTGCTGGAAAAAATCCGCCAGCACCTGGCCGGGGACATCAAGGATTTTTCAGACGCATGGATACAATCCTGAATGAAACGTAAGCACCTTGCCCTGCTCTGCGCCCTGGTTCTGGTAACCCTGGCGCCCTTCTCCCTTCTGGGCTGCGGCGGCTGCGCCGGTTCCCGCCACGAAGGGGAAGGCGCAAAAGACCAGACCACCGCGACGGACACCGCCGCGCCCGCCGCGTCGCACGTAAAGGCGGCCCAGGCCCGCGCTCCTGAAGCCCTCTCGCCCGACGCCCTGGACACCTACGCCTTTCTCGTCTACGCCCACGGCCTCAACAATGAAGACGAAAGCGCCTTGGCCGCGGCCGCGCCCCTCATGTCCCGCGCCCGCATGCCCGCCGGCATCTGGCTGGAAGGCGGCGTCTGGCTGGTCAGCCGCAAATCCCCCGTGGCCGTGCCCTATCTGGATGCGGCTCTGCTCACCTGGCCGGAGGACATGTCCCTCAACCTGCTGCACGCCGAAGCCCTAGCCGATCAGGGGCAGGCCGCACGGGGCGTGGCCCTCATGCGGGCCTACCTCAAAAAACACCCCAAATCCCTGGACGCGCGTCTGGAGCTGGCCTTGCTGCTGGTCAAGGACAAACAGTTCACCGAGGCCGGAGAGCTGCTCGACGCCATCCCCGAACAGCAGCGCACCCCCCTGGTGGACTACTACCACGCCCGCGCTCTGCTGGGCATGGACCGCCCGGATGCGGCCGTCCCCTACTTGCAGAAGGCCGTCAAAAAAGCCCCGGACTTTGTGGAGGCCCTGGCGGAGCTGGCCTTTGTTTACGAGCAGCGCGGCAACCTCCCGGCGGCCCGCGCAGCGTATGAAAAGCTGCTCAAGCTGGATTTCTCGCCCCAGGATGTGCTCCTGCGGCTCATCCACATTTCTCTGCGCCTGAACCAGCCCGAACGGGCCCTCAAATACATGCGCCAGGGGCCGGACACGCCGCCCTTCAGGCTCACCGTGGCCAGCATGCTGATGGATTCGCGCCACTACCTGCAGGCCGAGCGCCTCCTCAAGCAGCTGGCGGCCCAAGGCAACGCGCCCGACGAAGTCTATCTGCTGCTGGCGGACCTCACCTACGCCCAACGCCGCGAACTGGACGTGGCTCTGGCCTGGCTTGACCATATCCCGGCCAAGAGCAAAGCCGCCGGACGCGCCACCCTGCTGCGCGCCCAACTGCAGGCCGAAGCGGGCCAGAACGAAGCCGCCCTGGCCACCGTGCGCGCACGCCGCAAAACAGCGGACGCCCCTGAGCTCTGCGACGCCGAAATCCGCCTGCTGGCCCGGCTCAAACGCATGCCCGAAGCCCTTCTCGCCGCCAAAACCGGGGCGGCCCTCTGGCCCGACCAGGCGGAGCTGGCTTTTCTGCTGGGTTCCGTACTGGACGAATCGGGCGACAAAAAGGCCGCCATGGAAATCATGGAAAAGGTCATCGCCCTGCAGCCCGACAATTTCCAGGCCCTCAACTATGTGGGCTATACCCTGGCGGAACAGGGCCGCGACCTGGACAGGGCCCTGCAGCTGTTGGGGCGGGCCGACGAGCTTTCTCCGAATCAGTCCTATATTATCGATTCCCTGGCCTGGGCCCTGTTCAAATCCGGCAGGCTGGAGGAAGCCTTGACCCAGATCCGCCGCGCCGTCAAACTGGGGGAACGGATAGACCCCTCCATCTGGGAGCATTACGGCGATATTGCCGCGCGTCTGGGCCTCAAGGACGAAGCCCGCACCGCATACAGTAAAGCTCTGGAACTCAAACCCGCCAATGCCGAAGCCCTCCGGCAGCGCCTTTCACAGCTATGAAACACATCAGCCTCCCCCTGCTCTGCACGTTGGTTCTGCTCTGCGCCTGCGCCCGCCAACCAGCTATGGAAACGCCCTCGCCAGAGGCCCGCGCCCACCTGGAACAAACCTGGCAGCGCTACGCGGCCGCCGACGACGCCGTGGTTCCTGCCCCCTACCGCCTGCAGCTCAGCCTGCGCTTCGGCACAGAAGGCGATACCCGCCGGGTCACGGCCCTGTTCTGGGGCAACGGCCAGCGCAAACTGCGCATGGACGTTATGGCCGGCGTGGGCGCCACGGTGGCCAATATTCTTGAAGACGGCCAGCATTTTCTGGTTTTTGCGCCCAACGAACACAAAGCCTATTTCCATCAGGGGGCCAACAAGCCCCTGTTGCAGGTAGGCGTGCCCGTACCCTTCAATCTGGACCATCTGGCAGACCTGCTCAACGGCCGTTACGCCCAGGTCTTCGGTCGCGACTACGCAGAGGCCGCCGTCCAGGCCGACGGCCTGGCCCGGTACACGCTGGAGGGAAAACCCGGCGGCAGCCTGACCCTCAGCGCACAGGGCCTGCCCGTGGCCTGGAGTGAAAACGCCCACGGCGCGAAAGGCTGGAGCATGGAAATCCTCTATACGGATGACGCCAGCCCCCTGCCCCGCCGCCTGAATCTGACCCACAGCAACGGCAAGCGCGCCATTGTACTGGTCAAGGAAAGGGAAAAGCCGGCCCAGGCCTTCACCGAGGCCCAGCTTTCTTTGCCGCTGCCCGAAGACGTGCCCTTGCTGCCCCTTTCACAATTCAAGCAACGTTAACGCGCCGCCGCCCGCCCGGCGGCCCTGTGCAGGAGACAGGCCCCATGCGCACCATTCATCTGGCTTCGGATCACGCCGGTTTTGCCCTCAAGGGCCTGCTGGCCAGGCATCTGGAATCTCGCGGCTACGCCGTGCAAGACCACGGCACCCACTCCACGGAAAGCTGCGACTATCCCGTACTGGCCCACGCTCTGGCCGCCGCCGTGGAAGCGGAACCCGAAGGCCTGGGCGTGCTCATCTGCGGCACGGGCATCGGCGTTTCCATCACGGCCAACCGCCACCCCGGCATCCGCGCCGCACTCTGTGCCACAGAGCTGCAGGCCCGCCTTGCCCGTGAGCACAACAACGCCAACGTGCTCTGCCTGGGCGCGCGCATTATCGGCGACGAACTGGCCCGCGCCATTACCGACGCCTTTCTGGACGGCCATTTTGCCGGGGGCCGACACCAACGCCGTCTGGACCGCATCAACCTGCCCGCCTGAGCCAGGTTAAAGCCTTAAAGGACAGCCATGCAGATCTACAACTCTTTGGGTCGAAAAAAAGAACCTTTTGTGCCGGTGCGCCCCGGCAAGGTGCAGATGTACGTCTGCGGCATCACGGCCTACGACTACTGCCACATCGGCCACGCCCGCTCCGCCCTGGTCTTTGACGTGCTGGCCCGCCATCTGCGCCACCTGGGGCTCAAGGTGCTGTTTGTACGCAACTTCACCGATGTGGACGACAAAATTATCAACCGTGCCCAAAAAGAACAGCGCGACTGGCGCGAAGTGGCCCAGACCTATATTGACGCCTTTCACGAAGATATGGACCGCCTGGGCGTGCAGCGCGCCGATGCGGAACCCCGCGCCACGGACTACATCCCCCAGATCGTCGAACTCTGCGGCAAACTGGTGCAAGAGGGCGCGGCCTATGCCACGCCTTCGGGCGACGTCTACTTCCGGGTGCGGGCCTACCCCGCCTATGGCAGACTCTCCGGCCGCAGTCTGGATGAGCTGCTCTCCGGCGCACGGGTGACCCCCGGCGAAGAAAAAGAAGATCCTCTGGACTTTGCCGTGTGGAAGGCCGCCAAGCCCGGCGAACCTTCCTGGGAAAGCCCCTGGGGCAGGGGTCGGCCCGGCTGGCATGTGGAATGTTCGGCCATGAGCGCCCCCTACCTGCCCTTGGACATCCACGGCGGCGGCCAGGATCTGGTCTTTCCCCACCACGAAAACGAAATTGCCCAGTCCGAGGCAGCCTGCCACTGCGAACTGGCTCGCTACTGGGTGCACAACGGCTTTGTGCAGATCAACGCCGAAAAAATGTCCAAATCCCTGGGCAACTTCAAAACCATTCGGGATATTCTGGAAAGCTATCTGCCGGAAACCCTGCGCTTTTTCCTCCTGGGCAAGCACTACCGCAGCCCCGTGGACTTCAGCGCCGAAGGCATGGACGAGGCCGAAAGGGCCCAGCACCGCGTCTACAGTGCACTGCTGGCGGCCCGCCGCGCCCTGACCCGCGCCAAATGGAAAAAAACGCCCCTGCCCCCGGCTCTGCTGGAGGAATGGCGGCCCCTGGCCGCTACCTTTGAGGCCGCCCTCAACGATGACCTCAACACGGCGCAGGCCCTGGGTCAGATCTTTTCCCAGGTCCGGATCATCAACCGTCTGCTGGAAGACTCCGGGCTGCGCGCCGGCGAGGAAGCCCGCGCCCTGCTGCAGGAATTTCTGGGCAACGCCCGTGACTGGGACGCTCAACTGGGCCTGTTTGGCCAGGAACCGGAAACCTTTCTCCACGACCTGCGCACCCTGCGCGCCCGTCGGCGCGGCATTGACCTGGCACAAGTGGAGGCCCTGTTGGAAGAGCGCCGTGCGGCCCGCGCCGCCAAAGACTTTGATCGCTCGGACGCCCTGCGCCAAAACCTGCAGGAGCTGGGCGTGAGCGTGCGCGACACCCCTGAAGGCCAGGTCTGGGATCTGGAATAGCGCGCTTGACGTCCGGCAGAATGGGGCGTTTGGGGGACACATCCCTGAGAGTTTCCCTTCCTTTGGGAGACCGCCCCGCGGTGGGCTGCAACACGTGTACGCCGCTGCAAGGGGCCGCGCTTCAGGAAGCGGGACGCAGGCGCAATGCCCGACGGCAGGGTACAGGCCGACCGCTGGGCCGACTGCCCGGCCGCAGGTCGTGCCGGTCTCGAACGGTTCCCGAAAAATAACGCCGTTGCGGCGGTCCCGTGGGGACGGGTCTTGCTTTGGTGAATGCCCGCCCCTGCGGCGGCCTCCCCGGCATGGAGGTATCGCCCGTGTTCCAGCATGAGGCCTTGCGCCGTCGTACCGCGCTGCTGATTCTGCTGGCCTTTGCGCTGACCTTGTGCACGCCCGGGCCCGCCGCAGCCTTCTTTTTCGGCGGCGTGGGCATCAAGGACGAAAAGGAGATGGGCCGCAAATTCGACACCATGCTGCGCGCCAGTCTGGCTGTGGTGGACGACCCGGAGGTGAGCCTCTACGTCAACAAGGTGGTGACCAGGCTGACGGCCCCCATGCCGCCCCAGCCCTACACCTTCAAAGCAACGGTCATCCTGCACAACTCGCTTAACGCTTTTGCCGTGCCCGGCGGCTACGTCTACGTCTTTACCGGCCTGCTCATGAATCTGGACAGCGAGGAACAGCTGGCCGGAGTGCTGGCCCACGAACTGGCCCACGTGACCCAGCGGCATGTGGCCTCCCGTCTGGAGCGCGCCCAGTTCCTCACTCTGGGCAGCCTGCTGCTGGCCGTAGCGGGCATAGCTGTGGGCGGTCAGGGCGGCGGGGCGCTGGCCGTGGGAGCCATGGGCGCGGGGCAGTCCGCCATGCTCAACTACAGCCGTATGGACGAAAACGAAGCCGACCACATTGGCTTGCAGTACCTGGTGGCCGCGGGCTACCCGCCCACGGGCATGGTGGGCGGTTTCAAAATCCTGCGCCAGAAAAGCTGGATGAGCGGCACCAACGTGCCCGCCTACCTTTCCACCCACCCGGCCATCGGCGACCGCATCAACGGCTTGCAGGCCCGCATCCAGACCATGCCCAAGGCCGTGCTGGACAGAAAGCAGGACAACCGCCAGTTTCTACGGGTCAAAACCCTGCTCTGGGGGCGTTACGGCGACCCGCAGGCCGCCCTGCAGCGCTTTGCGGGCAAGGACGCCCTTTCGCGCATGGGCGCGGGCATGGTGCTGGCCCGGCAAAACCGGGTCAATGAGGCCAGCGCGGCCTTTGACCAGGCCCTGGCCGCCGCCCCCAACGACCCCTTGGTGCTGCGCGAGGCTGGAGCCTTTCACTACCGCAAAGGCGACATGGACCTGGCCGGAGACCTGCTGCGCAAGGCTCTGCGCCAGGATCCGCGCGACTATATGGCCGCCTTTTTCTACGCCCGCATGCTGGACGAAACGGGCCGCGCCCGCGAGGCCGCGCCCTACTACCGGGACGTGCTGCGCGCCGTGCCCGACGACCCAGAAGTACACGAGGCCTTCAGTCGTTCTCTGGGCAAAACGGGCGATACGGCCAATGCTTATATCCACCTGGCCTACAGCGCCATCTATGCCCACAACCGCAAAATGGCCGAACGCTACATGGCGCAGGCCCGCGCACGGGCCGGCAAGGGCGGCGATGCCCGAGCCCTGCAGCGCCTGGAAAATGTCTACAAAGAACGCAAGGAGCTATGGGAATCAAATTGATGGACACGCACGCAACTACCATTCTGGCCGTTCGGACCAACGGGCAAACGGCTCTGGCCGGGGATGGCCAGGTGACCCTGGGCCAAAATATGATCATGAAGCACGGCGCGCAGAAGGTGCGCCGCCTGGACAACGGCCGGATCCTGGCGGGCTTTGCCGGGGCCACGGCCGACGCTTTTACCCTGTTTGAACTTTTTGAAGCCAAGCTCAAGGAACTGCGCGGCCACATGGTGCGCGCCGCCGTGGAGATGACCAAGGACTGGCGCAAGGACAAATACCTGCGCAAACTGGAGGCCATGCTCCTACTGGCGGATAAAGAGCACATTTTGCTGCTCTCCGGCACGGGCGACGTCATTGAGCCGGACGACAACGTGGCGGCCATCGGCAGCGGCGGCCCTTACGCCCTGGCCGCGGCCCGCGCCCTGACCCGGCACAGCACCATGGACGCCGAAACCGTGGCCCGCGAATCCCTGCGTATAGCTTCAGAAATCTGCGTCTACACCAACGACCATATCACCATAGAGGTACTGTAACCGGCCTGTGCCGGAAAGGTGGCGTCATGAATACTCTGGTGGCCGGCTGCAAAATCAATCTCGGCCTGCGCATCACCGGGCGGCGGCCTGACGGATACCATGAGCTGGATTCGCTTTTCTGTCCGCTGCCGCGGCCCTGTGACCGCCTGCGCCTGCGCATCACGGAAGGAAGCGGCCTGCGCGTCCTTTGCGATACGCCGGACCTGAACCCGGAGGACAATACCCTCATCAGAGCCTACGCGGCCTTTGCCGCGGCCGCGGGAGCGGGGCCGGAGGCCCTGCCGGCACTGGAAATCACTCTGCGCAAGGGCATTCCCGTGGGGTCGGGCCTGGGCGGCGGCAGCAGCGATGCCGCGGCCCTTCTACGCTGGCTCAATGCCCACGCGCCGCAGCCCCTGGAGCACTCGGCACTGACAAAGGCAGGCCTGCAGGTGGGGGCGGACGTGCCCTTTTTTCTGCAGCCGGGGCCGCAGCTCAAAGCCTGCCGGGTGCGCGGCGTGGGCGAGCAGCTGGAACCGGCCGGAAAACACCTGGCCGGCCTGCGCCTGGTGCTGGTCTGCCCGGCGCACAGTGTGAGCACGGCCCAGGCCTATGCGGATTTTGACGCTGCCCGCACTGACGGGACCGCGGCCGGGCCTGCGGGGCAAAATAACTTGACAAAGGCCGAAGCCGGGGCTAATGGAACGTTTCTCTCCGAGGCGCAGCCTGTGGTGGATCTGCACAACGACCTGGAGGCCGTTGTGTTTGCCCGCCACCCGCAGCTAGCGGCCATTAAGGCCCAATTGCTGCGCCTGGGCGCCTTTGCGGCGGGCATGAGCGGCAGCGGCTCGTCCATTTTGGGACTCTTTCACCTGGAAGCCCTGATGGAAGCGCGCGCCGCAGCGGCTGTGCTGCAGGAGGAGGGCTGGCGCGTCTACGCGCTTACGCTGTGAAATACTGGGATGTAGCCAAGTGGTAAGGCAACGGGTTTTGGCTCCGTCATTCGAAGGTTCGAACCCTTCCATCCCAGCCACAGCCCCACGTCCGGCGCTGGACGCGGCTTTGGGCCGCTCTGGCGGCCGTGTCCAACCGTAAATGCCCCTTGGGCGCGCAAGGCGGGACAGGTTCATGTTCAGCGATCTCAAGATCGTTACCGGGTCATCCAATCCGGATCTGGCCAAGGCCATCTGCAACCACCTGGGCTGTCAGCTGACGCCCACCTTGGCTACCACTTTCAGTGACGGCGAGTTGCGGATTGAAATCGGCGACAACGTGCGCGGCGACGACGTTTTTGTGGTGCAGCCCACCTGTCCGCCCACGGTAAACCGCAACCTGGTGCAGCTCTGCCTGATGCTGGACGCCCTCAAGCGGGCCAGCGCGGGCCGCATCACGGCCGTGATTCCCTATTACGGCTACGCCCGGCAGGACCGCAAGGTCAGCCCGCGCGCGCCCATCAGCGCCAAGATGGTGGCAGATTTCATCAGCGTTTCCGGGGCGGAACGGGTGGTCACCATTGATCTGCACGCCGGACAGATTCAGGGCTATTTCGACTGCCCGGTGGACAATCTGTTTGCCGTGCCCGTCATGCTGGACGCCCTGCGCCAGATGCACGAAGACAACGTGGTTATTGTTTCGCCCGACGCCGGCGGCGTGGAGCGCGCCCGTGCCTACGCCAAGCGGCTCAACGCGCCCTTGGCCATTGTGGACAAGCGCCGCGACAAGCCCAATCAGGCCCAGGCCATGCACGTCATCGGCGAGGTTGAGGGCCGGGTGGCCATTGTGGTGGACGACATGATCGATACCGCCGGCACGCTCTGCGCCGGGGCCGACGTGCTGCTCAAAAACGGCGCCACCAAGATTGTGGCCTGCGCCACCCACCCGGTGCTCTCCGGCCCGGCCATTGAGCGCATCAACAGCACCGGGGCTCTTTCACAGGTTTTTGTCACGGATACCATCCCCCTGGGCGACAAGCTGGAACGCTGCCCCAAACTGCAGGTTATTTCCGTGGCCGCCCTGCTGGGCAAAACCATCCACAACATCCATACCGGCTCCTCGGTAAGCGTGTTGTTTGTGTAGCCTGCGCCAGGACATTTTGTCAGTACCGAACTTTTTCCGCACGTTTCAGGCGGCGGCAAGCCAAGGAGTGGACCATGAGCATTGAAAAAACACTGTCTGTGCAGAAGCGCGAGGGTTGCGGCAAGGGCCCTGCCGGCCGTCTGCGCGCCCAGAAGCTGATTCCGGGCGTGTTCTACACCGCCAAGGGCGAAAACGTGGCCGTACAGGCCCCGGCCCTGCCCCTGGAAAAACTGTTTGAAGAAGTGGGCCGTACTACGGTCTTTAATCTGGAAATCGACGACAACGGCCAGAAAAACGTGCACCCCGTCATGTTCTGGCAGGTGCAGTCCCATCCCTACAAGAAGGCCTTCACCCATGTGGATTTCTACGGCGTGGACCTGAATAAGACCGTCACCGTGGAAGTGCCCCTGGAAATCGTGGGGGTTTCCCGCGGCGTGAAGCTGGGCGGCATTCTGGAAATCTACCGCGAAGTGATCCCCTTGCAGAGCAAGCCGCTGAACATGCCCAAAAAAATCGTGGTGGACGTGAGCGAAATGGATATCAACGACACGGTTAATGTGGCGGACCTCAAACTGCCCGAAGGCGTGGCCGCCGTGTTTGATCAGAACTTTGCCGTGGTGAGCGTGCTGGCCAAGGCCAAGGACGACGCCGCGGCCGACGAAGCCGAAGCGGAAGCCTAAACGCGCCAGGCACAGCGTAAAAACGCGCGGAAGGGCCTGGTTTTCTGGGGCTTCCGCGCGTTTTTGCGTCTGCCGACGCCACGATGCCATGCCGCCGTTTGCTGTCGACACCCACAGACTGGGGCAGGGGCGCCGGGCCTGCAGCCTGGAATACTGGCCCAACCCCGGCGCAGGCGTGGTGCTGTTTTACCCCGGCACCATGCTCTCCCCATTGCAGTACCGCCCCCTGCTCCTGGCTCTGCGCCGGGCGGGGCTGGCTGTGGCTGCCCTGCATTATACGGGGCACGGGGTTAACCCGCACCGTGTGGGCTTCACCTTCAACGACCTGCTGGGCAACGCATTTACGGCTGAAGCCTGGCTGCGGGGACAGGGGCACACGGCCTTGGCCGCATGCGGCCACAGCCAGGGGGGCATCCTCTGCCTGGCGCACGCGGCGGCCAGCGCCCATCTGACGGCCGCCTTGCCTGTGAGCGCCATATTGCCCCAGCAGTCGGAAGCCATCAGCATTACCCACTTTGCCGCCTTTGCGCAGCAACGGGAAGGCTTGGTGCGCCGGATCGCCGGGGCCGCGCGCCTGATGCCGCGTCTTCCCCTGCCCGTACAGGCCTATCTTTCCGCCAGGCGCATTACGGCTAACGCCTTTGGGGTGCGCACCAGCCGCCGCAAAGTGCGCTACAGCTATCCCCTGGCCTTTCTGGCCAGTCTGTTTCAGGCCAGGGTGCCGCCACGGCCGCGCTGCCCGGTCTGCCTGTTTGCCGCGCCGGACGACGCCCTGTTTACCCCCGCGCTGACAAACAGTGTGTTTGCCCTGCTGGAAGCGCCGACCAAAAAGCTGGTCTGGCTGCCCGGCGGTGGGCACCTGGCCGCCATGCAGCCCAAAACCTGCACCTTTCTGGCCCGGCACGCGGCGGCCTTTTGCGCCGGCCAAGGGCTGCCCCTGCGCCTGGGCGCCGGGGAAGAAATGCTGGCAGAAGCCGCATGGCCAAGGTAAAACGGGCCCGGAGGGCAGCATAGGAAGCGGCGCGCCGCCCCCGCACGAACACGCCCCGGAACGGCGTGCCCGGCGCAGGCCGTCTGCCCTTTTTCCGCTGTTTTTTGCAGCGTTGCAGCAAGGATACACTCATGGACTATGAAGGACTGCTGGCGGGCCTTGGCAACCCCGGCCAACGCTACGCCGGCACCCGTCACAACTTTGGCTTTGCCCTGGCGGACGCCCTGCTGGACAAGGCCCGGCAGGATGGCCAGGCGGAGGCCCTCAACGGCGGCAAGTTTTCCTGCGAACTGTGGCGGGCGCGCCTGCCGCAACTGAGGGGCTGGTGGCTGGTGGCCAAGCCCCAGACCTTCATGAACTGCAGTGGTCAGAGCGTACAGCCTCTGCTGGCCTGGCACCGCCTGCCGCCGGAAGTGCTGGTGGTGGCCCACGATGAGCTGGACATTCCGGCGGGCCAGCTGCGCTTCAAGCGCGGCGGCGGCAATGCCGGGCACAACGGCCTCAAATCCATCACAGAACAGCTGGGCACGCCGGATTTCTATCGCCTGCGCCTGGGCATCGGTCGTCCTCCGCACCAGGGCGAAGTCACCAACTGGGTGCTGGGCCGCCCCGATGCGGCCGACGCCGCGCGCATGAGCACAGCCCTGCCCCTGGCCCTGGATGTGCTTTGCGCCTTTGCAGCCAAGGGGCTGGAGGCGGCCACGCGCCTGGCCCGCCAGGCCGGGACGTAACCTGCACAATGGCCGGAGAGACTGATGGACAACAGGTGCAACGCTGCGGCTGCATTCCGGCGCTTACCCGCGCCAATAACCTGCCTTTGCGCCTCCACGGCGGACGTCTGCTGACACAATCGCCAGGGTATTGCGACGTTGCCATGTCCTGCGGGAGACCGGGCGCACCATGCGCGCCGCGCCGCAAGCCCGATGCAGCTTCCCTTGCAGGTCCCTTTTACCCTCTCCTGCTGAAAGATTCGGGGTTTGGGGCTGGACTCTTCGCTGCGTTTGCGCTAGGCTCTCTGAAGAGTTGCTATCAGACTCGCCTTTTTCTCTATAACCATTCGCGACTTTCAGCCGCACATGCGCCCGAAATTCGGGCTGGGCGTGCCGTATGGTACGCACGGTGGCATCATGTTCACTTCCGACGATCTCGTGGTATACCCGGCCCAGGGTGTGGGCAAAATAGAACGCGTAGACAGCCAGGTTATCGGTGGTGTGGCCTGCGAGTTCTATATTGTACGCATTCAGGCCAACAACGTCACGCTGATGGTCCCCGTGAACAACGCCGCCCATGTGGGCCTGCGTAAGCTCACGCCGCCGGACCGCGCGCAGGAGATCCTGGACGCCCTGCGCGCCCAGACGGAAAAGACCGTTTACACCGGGCAGAACTGGAACCGCCGCTTCCGCGAATATTCCGAACGCCTCAAAAGCCCGGAGCTGGCTGTGGTGGCTGGGGTGCTGCGCGAGCTGCTGCTCATCGGCCGCGGCAAGGAGCTTTCGTTCGGCGAACGCCGCCTGCAGGAACAGGCCATGAGCTTGGTGACCGGCGAGCTGGCCCAGGTGCTGGGGCTTGACGAAGACGCCATTCGCGATGAGCTGCTGGAAATCTACGCCCCGCCGGCCCCGCCGGCTCTGCCGGAGGCGGCTTCGCACTGACCGACGCCTGCCGGATGAAGTTTTTTTTCGGGCTGCGCCATATTTTTCCTTGCCATATGGCAAAAGATGGGCTAATCGCATTTTCGCACCTCTTTTCAGTTCCCTATCTTATCCGCTTACGCACTGCAGTGCCTATGCACTGTATGTGGCATACATTTCCTAAACGATCGGATTGTTATGCGCAAAAAGAAAACGTCTTCCACACTGTTGTCCGACAGCGCCCTCAGTTTGACGGATCTCAAAACCCGCAGCATGCAGGAGCTCATGGACCTGGCCGAGCAGTACGAAATTGAAAACGCCAGTTCCATGCGCAAGCAGGAACTTATCTTCGCCCTGCTTTCTACCTGTGCCTCGCAGAACGGCACCATTTACGGCGACGGCGTGCTGGAAATTCTGCCCGACGGCTTTGGCTTTTTGCGCTCGCCGCTGTGCAGTTATATGCCCGGTCCGGACGACATCTATGTTTCGCCCTCACAGATCCGCCGGTTTTCTTTGCGCAAAGGCGACATTGTTTCGGGGCAGATCCGCCCGCCCAAGGAGGGCGAACGCTACTTCGCGCTGCTCAAGGTCACGGAAATCGGCTTTGAACCCCCGGAACACGCCAAAAATCTTGTCCTTTTTGACAACCTCACCCCCATCTATCCCGACCACCAGCTCGTCATGGAAAATGGCGAGAAAAACCTTTCCAACCGCGTCATCGACCTCATGGCCCCCATTGGACGTGGTCAACGCGGGCTCATCGTGGCCCCGCCGCGCACGGGCAAGACCATTTTGCTGCAATCTCTGGCCAATGCCATCAACGCCAACAGCCCTGAAGTCTACCTCATCGTGCTGCTCATTGACGAGCGCCCGGAAGAGGTGACGGATATGGAACGCACCGTGCAGAAGGCCGAGGTCATCAGCTCCACCTTTGACGAACCGCCGCAGCGCCACGTTCAGGTCTGTGAAATGGTGCTGGAAAAGGCCAAACGCCTGGTAGAACGCAAGCGCGATGTGGTCATTCTGCTGGATTCCATCACCCGTCTGGGCCGGGCCTACAACGCAGTCACGCCCTCGTCCGGCCGCGTGCTTTCCGGCGGCCTGGACGCCAACGCCCTGCAGCGCCCCAAACGCTTTTTCGGCGCAGCCCGCAATATTGAAGAAGGCGGCAGCCTGACCATCATCGCCACCGCCCTTATCGACACGGGTTCGCGCATGGACGAAGTGATCTTTGAGGAATTCAAGGGCACGGGCAATATGGAAATCTATCTGGACCGCCACCTTTCAGAAAAGCGCGTCTTCCCGGCCATTGACATCAACCGCACGGGCACCCGCAAGGAAGACCTGCTCCTGCCCGACGACGTACTCAACCGGGTCTGGATTCTGCGCAAGATTCTGGCCCCCATGTCGCCCATCGACAGCATGGAATTTCTGCTGGACAAAATGCGCGGCACCAAGTCCAACAAGGACTTTCTCAACGCCATGGGCAAATAGCCGGGGCGCAGCTCCGGGCGACAGGGCCTTTTGCGGCGCGCTTTACCGCCGCCGCAGCACGGTTGACCTCAAAGCCCGTGCGGCTTATGGTAGCAATCCGTCAGGCTGCCTGCAGCCCAACATCCAACGGAGGCTTGCCGCATGTTCGGCATTGGCATGCAAGAATTGTTGCTCATTCTGGTGGTCGTGCTGTTGATCTTCGGCGCCAACAAACTGCCGGAAATCGGCGGCGGGCTGGGTCGGGCCATCCGCAACTTCCGCCGTGCCTCGTCGGAGCCGGACGAAATCGACATCACCCCCAAGGACAAAAAAACGTCCAGTAACAACGACGACAACACCAGCCACAAAGCCTGATCACACAGTGTTGCAAAGGATCGCCCCATGATGACCGAACAGCTTTCCGTATTTTTGGAAAACAGGGCGGGACGCCTTGCCGAAGTTACGCACGCACTGGCGGAAGCGGGGGTCAACATCCGCGCGCTTTCCCTGGCAGACACCTCGGATTTCGGCATCCTGCGCATGATTGTCTGCGACCACGAAAAAGCCCAGGCCGTGCTCAAGGCCAAGGGCTTTACTCTGGGCCGCACCAGCGTGGTGGCCGTGGAAGTGCCGGATACGCCGGGCGGCCTGGATTCCGTCCTGCAGCTGGTTTCCACCCACGGCATTAATGTGGAATACATGTACGCTTTTGTGCACCGCGCAGCTGAAAGCGCCGTCATGATCTTCCGCTTTGACAATGTGGAACAGGCCATCACCGTGCTGCAAGCCAACAACTTTACCATCTTGCCCGCCGCGCAGCTCTGCGCTCAATAACTGCTCGGCAGCATTTCCCGGGCAGTTAGCTCAGTTGGTGGAGCACCGCCCTTACAAGGCGGGGGCCGGGGGTTCGAGCCCCTCACTGCCCACCAAATAAATCAAGGGGTTATCCTTAATTAGGGTAACCCCTTATTGTTTGCACACATCATCTTGCACACCTTTTGTACGTTTTGGGCTGAACTCCGTGCCAGGGAACAACCTGTGGTGGTTTCGCACGGCCTTTGACTACGCCATCGGCTACGCCATGTTTGAGAGCCTGCGGCCGGGGTTCTTTACCCGCACCCGCAGGCGCGTGGAGCGGGAGAACAACCAGACCTTCTGGATGCGACCATTAGGGGTAAGGTCAAAGGGACTGCCCGGCGCGCCGACGCAGGGTGCAAAAAAGGCCGGGGCAACCCGGCCTTCACGTTTATTGCTGCGCTACTTTATTGCTGCGCGACGGCCTGCTTTACCGTGTCGGCAATAAAGGCGTTCAAAGATTTGCCCTCTGCCGCAGCTGCGATGCTGGCCCGGTGGTATACTTCGGGGTCAAGACGCAGGGCAAAGTTCCCCCGGCTCTGTTTTTGTGGCTCAACGCCATGCTTGGCGCACTCGTCAAGAAAGACGCGCAAGGATTCAGCACCCTCATGGCGCAGGCCGGAGAGGTCAGTTGCATAAAAATCCGCGCCACCGCTCAGGCCCACAAATTCACCGCGAAACATCTCTATCTCCGGATCATAGGCAATAACAGCCTTATAGCCTTCAAAGTTCGGTTCTTCCGGGTTTTCCGTGGGTAACCCCTGTCAGGAACTGGCCGGGTAGAGGTTTAGACCGCCACAGAAGAAGTAGATGGCTGTCTTGAAATGCTCCCGGTTCCTATAACCGCAAGCCTTCCTCTTGATGGCCATGAT